>ENA-UEQP01000975-UEQP01000975.1-human-gut-metagenome-genome-assembly--contig:-NODE-975-length-29007-cov-4.380539_pt1 | contig 29007 bp, 28 predicted proteins | sample MGYA00242951_ERZ507951 | MGnify/ENA primary metagenome ERZ507951 (study PRJEB26167, sample SAMN06115539) | human gut metagenome | host: Homo sapiens | place: China:Shanxi | collected 2015-11-18...
AAATATAGTGTGGTGTGCCGGAATGCCTCAAAAAACAGTGGAGCTGATGGATGCCGCTTTGTCAAAATTTTCACAATTAGGCTGCGAAATATTTGAAGGAGAAAAAATTCATGTACGCCGGATGAGTGCAGTAACCGAACATCATATGCGCGTTCTCAATCTCAAATATGATATGGTGTCTGATTGCGAACTGCCGGATACTTCAGGCTGGTGTAAGATCAATTTGACCGGCCCGGAGCCGATCATGGCTGACGTTCGAAAGTTCCTGTCGCGTTATGAAAATGAGTTCTGCATCGCGGCAAGTACACCGAATTTTTGGGAGATTACTGCTGCGAATGTTAACAAAGGATCATCTCTTTTGAAAATCGCTGATATGCTTGGGATTAAGCGTAAAAATGTATTAGCTATCGGTGACAGTTCGAATGACGATCCGATGCTTCGGGTTGCCGGTATTTCATTTGTACCAGAAAACGCAGCAAACAGTACAAAAAGTCTTGCAGATGTTGTTGTGCGAGATAATAATTCCCATGCCGTTGCTGCCGCGATCGAGTGGTTGGATACCAATATTAGCGAATAGCTCCCCCCAATTATACAAAACTTTTATTTTGTATAATTACCTATGCAGACGTTTTCGCAGGCGAACGCAGCCGGTACGCTGCCCTCGCTGCGCTCCAACGTCTGCATAGACCATATGCGGCGCTAATGTATGCAAAATAACAATTTTGTTCAAGTTCACGCTAAATCTGATACTGTCCGTAGGATTGTATTTCATCGAACATTTTCGTTTTCTTTTTTGTCCATTCCTCCGGAATTTCTGCATCAATAGGTTGAACGTTTTGAGCAGTTGTCGCGAGCAACTGCTCAATTTTTTTGCCTTTACGATATGATAAATGCTGCAAATACTCCGGATGCTCCAAGCAGGCCATACACAAAACGTAATCCCTTCCGGTCAGATCGTCCGGCAGCTGCGAACCGTTATCCAGCACCACCGGAAACAGCCGCTTAAACTCACCCCAGCTGCACCGTTCATAATCAACAGTTATCTCCAAACGTGTCAGATCGCTTTCAAGTCCACGTTCCAGCGCTTTATTATACAGCTTAACATTACCGTGCGAAGATCGTACACCAAGATATTCCGTCATATTTTCATTGCTGTACTTCATCAACATGTATTTGCGCTGGTCTTTCACCAGGCGGAGCCGAGATCGCGCCACCGGAATATCAATCGCCACATAACGTTCTCCTTTCTGTCATTAGAGCGCGTATATCAAACTGCCCGGCGCTATCCCCTGCCCGCACGCCTGCCGTTACGCCACCGTAGAGCGTGCTGTGCGGGTTTTTAGGCAATCCGCCGTACCGGCGCTTTGCCTTTCATCCTCGCAAGCGTTACGCGCCGTCTACGGCTGTTTGCGTGTTCTTACACGATGACGGAAGCGCAACGCCGGGACGGGTCCCAGTCCCTGTGATGCTGAACCATTCCCAGCCTTGCCTTTGGGCTGTGACTTCACCGCCTCATCGAATTTCCGCCGCGCGTGTGCCCAGCAGACAGCCTGCGTAACATTCGGCAGCCTATGATAAGCAGGTGCTTCAACATCCGTTTTCTCGCAGTTTCGGCACTTGCCGGCACGTTCCGCTCCCGTTGATAATAAGTGCTCGGTGTAATTTGAGCCTGCTGGCACCACATTTTAACCGGTAATCCGCTGCTGCGGCATTCTTTGATGAGTTCGGTTACCGAAGAATCAAAGCAAAGCAAAAGAGCCTGCCGCCTGCAATTCACAGACAACAAGCCCTTTTAACAGCCTGAACAATTTCTACGTTAAATTATAGTCATGCCGATTCGAACCATCACAAAGAAAAAAGCACTTCAAACGAAGTGCTTTTATGGTGGAAGGTGGTGGATTCGAACCACCGAAGTCATAGACGACAGATTTACAGTCTGTTCCCTTTGGCCACTCGGGAAACCTTCCGTATTCAGTTAGCTGAAAGGGTGGAGCTGGTGGACGGACTTGAACCCCCGACCTGCTGATTACAAATCAGCTGCTCTACCAACTGAGCTACACCAGCGTATCGCAGGTTTGTCTGTGCTGCTCACCTCAGCGACTTGTATATAATATCACATCGGTGAGCAGCTGTCAACACTTTTTCAGGATTTTTTATTTTCCGGGGAAAAATTTTTCCCGAGCGCCTCGATGGAGTCCGAGACCTGCTGGAGCACGGTCAGAAGGTCGCTCGACAGGGACGGAAAGCGCTCGCTGATCGCGGCGGGGGAGAGCGAGAAACGCTGAAGCTCCTCGGCGGTGATGCCGTAGCCGGCTTCGCCGCGCGCGGCGGTGCGGATGCGGAGCTCGTGTTCTCGGGCACGCGCGTCGCAAAGATAATCAAAGCAGTCGTGCGGGGCACGGAATACCGCCTCGATGCTGCCGGGATCGGCAAGATACAGGTAACGGTAGACCTTGTAGATCGCGATGGCGAGATAAGCCTCGATCTCGTGCGGAAGCTGTTCGGAGCCGGTCGCCTCGGCAAGCTCGAGCAAAAGCGCAGCCGCGTTCAGGATCTGGCTCTTTTCCTGTTCGGAGCCGACGGAAATATCCATGCGCTCAGCAGGGACGGCCGAGCCGTCGCGCGCCATCGAGCGCCCGAGCAGATAATCGCAGGACACGCCGTAGTAGTCCGCCGCGCGCACAACAAAAGAGAGACCCGGCTCGCGAAGTCCGTTCTCGTAGTGGCTGAGAAGCGCCTGGGAAACACCGAGGTCTCCGGCGGCTGTTCTCTGACTTATTTTCTTTTCCCGTCGCAGCAGAGCGAGTGTGCGCGAAAAATCACTGGCCATATCTTTTTTTACCCCTGTGGCAGGCGGTGCTTGCAGACACCTGCCGCTTATTATACTTTTATATTATACCCGCTGTATTACCGTTTGTAAAGTGCAGAAAAAGACGAAAATCCACGGCTTTCGACACTTCCTCCCATTTCTCATGCGAAAATCCTGTATTTTGTTGCCGGAGCGCCGCGGCGACAACTATATATAGGGTCGGCTCGCTCTGCAAAAATTTTGCCGCGGCGGGGGGATAAGAGTGACAATCTGCGCGGAACGTGGTATACTTTATACTGTACTATTATACAGCCGCCCGCTTATGCCGGACGGCATTCGGACAGAACACGGCATTTTCGCCGCAAACGGAGGAAAAACAGTTGCTTTTACGAGCTATTCTGCGCGGAGATCTGCGCACGGCATTCATCACGCTCGCGCTTTCGCTGCCTGCGATCGTGCTGTGCCTTTCGGTGCACGAGGCGGCGCACGGCGCGGCGGCCTACCTGCTCGGGGACCGCACCGCGCGCAACGCCGGCCGCGTCACCCTTTCGCCCCTTGCCCACATCGACCCGATGGGCTTTGTGTGTCTGCTGCTGTTCGGCTTCGGCTGGGCGCGGCCCGTTCCGGTCAATATCTCGAACTTCAAAAACCGCCGCTGGGGCATGGCGCTGACCGCGCTCGCCGGTCCGCTCTCGAACTTCGTCACCGCCTTCATCGCCTACTGCCTGTATCTGCTCGTCTGGATGAACAGCAGCAGCGTCTTTATGCAGACGCTCGGGATGTTCCTGTCCATTGTCGGCTCGATGTCGATCGGTCTCGGCGTGTTCAACCTCATCCCAGTCCATCCGCTCGACGGCTCGCGCGTCGTGGATGCATTTTTGCCGTTCTCGTGGTCGCTCCGCCTCCAGAGATACCAGAATATCATCCTTCTGGTGTTCATCGCGGCGCTGTGGTTCGGCTGGCTCGACGGCCTTATGAGCCTCGCCGGGAACGCGATGCTGCATCTGGCGGCGCGCTGCGTGAGCCTGTTCATTCCGTAAATGGAAAAGCCGATGGAATTTCATCTGGACAGCTTTGACGGGCCGCTCGACCTACTGCTGCACCTGATCTCGAAAAACAAGGTCAGCATCTACGACATACCGATCGCGGAGATCCTCGAGCAGTACATGGCGGTGCTGCGCGAGGCGGAGACGATGGACATGGATGTCGCGGGTGACTTCATCGCGATGGCGGCGCAGCTCGTCTACATCAAGAGCCGCATGCTGCTGCCGCAGCGCGAGGAGACGCCCGGGGAGGACGACCCGCGCGCCGAGCTTGTGGATATGCTGCTCGAGTATCAGCGCTTCCGTCAGGCGACGGCGTTCTTCCGCGAAAAGGGCGAGGAGGGCGCGGATATGCTGACGAAGGCACCCGAATCTCTCGGCGACGCGCCGCGCGAGGTGCACGGCGTGCCGAATGACCTCGTCCGCGCCGCGAACCGGCTGCTGCGCCGGGTTTCGCGCCGCATTCCGCCTCCGGCGACGGCCTTTTCCGGCATCGTCGGGCGCGAGCCGGTGCCGGTCGAGGGGTGCGTCCGTGCCATCCTGCGCCGCTTCCTGCACGCTGTGCACCTGCCGTTTGCGCGGCTGTTTGACCGCGCACGCAGCCGCTCGGAGATCGTCGCGACCTTTCTTGCGGTGCTCGAGCTTTCCAGAACGCACCGTATCCGCCTGCACGGCGAGGGCGAGGACATCGAACTGACGCTGAATGACGAAAAGGGGAGTGAGACCCGTGACACAACTGGAGAGCACGCTTGAGGCGGTGCTGTTTGCCGCAGGGGACGCAGTCTCGCTCGACCGGCTGTGCGCCGCGCTCGAAACGTCGCGAGAAGACATCCTTGCGGCGGCGGGAGCACTCGAAGCCCTCTATGATCTTGAAAACCGCGGTCTGATGCTGCGGCGCATCGAGGACAGGCTCCAGCTCTGTTCGCGGCCGATGTACGCCGAGGCGGCGCGCCGCATCACCGAGTCGCGCAGGGCGGCGACGCTCTCTCCGGCGGCGCTCGAGGTGCTGACCATCGTTGCCTACCGGCAGCCGGTCACGCGCGCGTTCATTGACCAGCTGCGCGGCGTGGACTCGGGCGGCACGCTCGCGGGCCTTGCGGAAAAGCAGCTCATCGAGGAGGCCGGGCGGCTCGAGGTCCCCGGCAGACCCATCCTCTACCGCACGACCGGGCGGTTTCTGCAGGCGTTCGCGCTCGAAAGTCTGGATGACCTGCCGGCTCTGCCCGCGCTCACGGAAAACGAGCAGCTCGAGTTCGATACCGACCCAGCGCCGCCCGATCCTTCGCCGCTGCTGCGGCCCGCAAAGGAGTAGGCTATGCTGCGAGTGCTTATCATACTGCTGTGCGTGCTCGGGGGCGTGGTGCTCCTGCTTGCACTGGCGCTGCTTGTGCTGCTGAACATCCGCGCACGGCTGGAATTTGTCGGCGTGTCGGGCGACATGACGCTCGACGCGGTGTATGGCCCGGTGCGTGTGCCTCTTTGGCCGCGTCCGCGCCATCTTAAACGTAAAAAGAACAGGAAAGAGGACGAAACGGAGCAGAAAGGCGAAGAAGAGCCTGCCGGGGGAAGATTCTCCCTCGCGAAGGGCGGTCTGCCGTTCGGGGAGATCGCAAACATCGTGCTGGACTTCCTCGGCGACCTGACGGGCAGCCTTCAGATCACGCGTCTGCGCGTGCGGCTGGTCCTCGCGACGGGCGACGCGGCGAAAACCGGCATCCTGCTCGGACAGACCGCCGCGCTCTGCGGCATTCTCGTGCCGTTTCTGGAAAACACATTCGATCTGCGTGACATTCACGTGCGCGCGGACCCGGATTTCGAAAAAGACAAAACGGAATGGGCGGCGGAGGTGTTCTGCGCCATCCGCCCGATCACCTTCATCAGAATCGCATTCCGGCACAGAAAGCCGCTCCGGCGGCTGTATGAGCTGTTGAAACAGGGAGTGAAGGCATGAACCGGGAAGAGCTTCGGCGGTATATCATGGAGGAATATCACGCGAAAAACGATTTTCCATGGCTGAGGCACCCGGAAAACGAGGTATTCCGCCACCCGGGGAACCGGAAATGGTTCGCGCTTATTATGGAGGTCACAGGGGACAGGCTTGGACTGCCGGATCAGGAAAAGCACGCGGTCGTCAATCTGAAATGCGATCCGCTGCTCATCGGCTCGCTTCGCGCGGAGCCCGGTTTTTTCCCTGCGTATCATATGAACAAGGCAAGCTGGATTACCGCCGCTCTCGACGGCAGTATACCCGACGACAAATTAAAAATGCTGCTGGAGCTGAGCTTCGAGGCGACCGCGCCCGGACGGCGAGGCAGATAGGCAGACAAGGAACAGGAAAGGTGAGAGACTATGAATGAGCATCCCATCGGCAATCTGATGACCGAGACCATGGCAAAGATCAAGGAAATGGTGGACGTCAATACCATCATCGGCAGCCCCATCACGGCGGCGGACGGCACGACCGTCATCCCGGTGTCCAGGGTGTCGTTCGGCTTCGGCGCAGGCGGCAGCGATTTCGCGAGCAAGCACGCGCAGGCGGGCGCACCGATGGCGTTCGGCGGCGGCGGCGGCGCGGGCGTGACCGTGTCCCCGGTGTGCTTCCTGATCATCACGAAGGACGGCAGCGCGTCCATCCTCGGCATCAACGCGCAGGCGGACAGCACGGTCGACCGTCTGGTTGAGATGATCCCGGGCGCGATCAACAGGGTATCGAGCTTCGTCGAGGGCTTTTCGGGCAAGAAAAAGGCGCCGGCTGACGAAAGCGCACCCATGGAGGGCGGCGAGGAATAATCCGCCCGCCCCGTGCACAACCTACTTCTATATGGAGTAGGTTTTGTTCTGCAAGGGGAGTGGTGTGCATGAAAAAGCTGTGTCTCGCGCTGTGGGTCTGCGCGGCGCTGCTGCCGCGCGCGGCTGCGCTCAGTGCGGCGGCGGCGGTCACGATGGATGCGGACACGGGGGAGACCCTGTTCGCGGAAAATGCGGACAGCCGTCTGCCGATGGCGTCCACGACAAAGATCATGACCGCGCTCGTCGCGCTCGGCGAGGGCGACCTCGACCGCGTGTACACGGTGAAAAAGCAGTACGCGGCCGTGGAAGGCTCGTCGATGTACCTCGAAGAAGGCGAAAGGCTGACGCTGCGCGACACGCTTTACGGCCTGCTGCTCTCCTCGGGCAACGATGCGGCGGCGGCCGTGGCCGGAGAATGCGGCGGCGAGCGGGCGTTTGTGGACAAGATGAACGCAAAGGCGCGCGAGCTTGGCCTGACGGACACCCGTTTCGAAAACCCGAGTGGACTGCCGTCGGACGGCCACTACACGACCGCACGCGAGCTTGCGAAGATCACCGCCGCCGCGCTGCGCGACCCGGTGTTCCGCGACATCGTGTCGACGAAAACCTGCACGGCCGCCGGCCGCACGCTCGTCAACCACAACCGTCTGCTCAGTCTGTACGAGGACGCGATCGGCGTCAAGACCGGATTCACGCGCGCTGCCGGGCGCTGTCTGGTGTCGGCAGCTGAGCGGAACGGCCGGACGGTCATCGCGGTGACGCTGAACGACCCGGACGACTGGAACGACCATATCGCGCTGCTCGATGACGCTTTTTCGCGGTATTCCGAGGTGACGCTGCACGAAAAGGGCGATACGCTCGCACAGACGCAGGTGTTCGGAGGCGAGACCGACCGCGCAGAGCTTGTCGCGGAGAGCACGGTCACGGCATACCTGCTCCCCGGCGAACAGGACAGGCTGCGCCGCGTGCGATACGGCGAGAAATTCTGCTACGCGCCGGTGGTGCGTGCCGCGGCGGCGGGGACGGTCGAGTACCGCCTCGGAGATGCTGTCATCGCCGCAGACCGGCTGAAATACGGCGGCGAGGTGCTGCTCGCACAGGAAAAGCGCGGTCTTCTCGACCGCCTGCGGCAGCGGCTTTCCGGATAACAAGGACAACTGACATAAAGGAGAACATAAATGGAAGAGAGACTTCAGAAATTGCTGGCGCAGGCCGGCCTTTGCTCGCGCCGCGAGGCGGAGCGCTGGATCACGGACGGCAGAGTGACCGTGAACGGCCGCACGGCGTCGGTCGGCGACAAGGCGGATCTGCGCCGCGACAAGATCATGGTGGACGGCCGTCCGCTCGGCGGAAGCGAGGAAAAGCGCTACCTCATGCTGTACAAGCCGCGCGGCTACGTCACCACGCTCAAGGATGAGCGCGGCCGCAAAACGGTCGCGGATCTCGTGCACGGCTGCGGTGCGCGCGTCGTGCCGGTCGGCCGCCTCGACTACAACTCCGAGGGCCTGCTGCTGCTGACCAACGACGGCGATCTGGTCAACGGCCTGACCCATCCGCGTCACGAGGTCGAAAAGCACTACGAGGTCCGCGTGCGCGGCAATATGGACAATATCCCGCGCCTTTCCGAGCCGATGGAGCTCGACGGCTACGCCATCCGTCCGGCGGGCGTCGTTATCATGGAGCGCGGCGAGGACACCGCGAAAATCCGCATGACCATTCACGAGGGGCGCAACCGCCAGATCAGAAAGATGTGCGAAAAGGTCGGCCTTGAGGTCCGCCGCCTCAAGCGCGTCGCCATCGGCGATATGCCGCTCGACCCGAAGCTCAAGAGCGGCGCGTGGCGCGAGCTGACGCAGGACGAGCTTGCGTACTTACAGGATCTCTGTGCCGGCATCGAGGAATAATTCTGCAATTTTTTCAGGCTGCTCTTGCATTTTGATGCAGGACGGCTTACAATGGTAACAGAAAAATGCAGGAATTGATGCAGGAGAGATGATGGAATGAACGACCTTATCAGCAAGATCCAGACAGAGCTGCCCGGATTTTCCAAGGGGCAGAAGCAGATCGCGCGATATATTTTAGAGCACTACGACAAGGCGGCCTTCATGACGGCGAGCCGTCTGGGCGTAACGGTGGGCGTGAGCGAATCCACGGTAGTACGCTTTGCGACCGAGCTGGGCTACGACGGCTACCCCCACCTTCAGCGCGCTCTTCAGGAGATGATCCGCAACAAGCTGACCTCGGTGCAGCGCATGGAGGTATCGAGCGACCGGCTGGGAGGCCGCGACGTGCTGCGCACCGTGCTGCACGCGGACACCGACATGATCCGCCAGACGCTCGACGAGATCGACCGCGACGCCTTTCAGGGCGCTGTCGACGCGCTCATGGGGGCACACCGCATCTACATACTCGGTGTGCGCTCGTCCAGTGCGCTCGCGAACTTCCTCGGCTTTTATTTCAATCTTTTGTTCGATAATGTCACGCTCGTGCACACGAACAGCGTCAGCGAGATCTTCGAGCAGGTGCTGCGCATCGGCCCGGGCGACGTTCTGTTCGGCATCTCGTTCCCGCGCTACTCCAAGCGCACGCTGAGCGCGATGCAGTACGCGCGCGACCGCGGCGCGAAGGTCATCGCGCTGACCGACAGCCAGCTTTCGCCGCTCGCCCGCGTGGCAGACCATCTGCTGCTCGCGCGCAGCGACATGGCGAGCTTCGTCGACTCGCTCGTGGCGCCGCTCTCGGTCATCAACGCGCTCATCGTTGCCGTCGGCATGAGCCGCCGCGACGAGATTGAGCACACGTTCAACAAGCTTGAGAGCATCTGGGAGAAATACGACGTATACGAAAAGCCGGAGGACGATACAAATTGAACATCATTGTCATCGGCGGCGGCGCGGCCGGACTCATGGCGGCGGGAACCGCCGCGGAGCAGGGCGCGAACGTCACCCTGTTCGAGACCAATGAAAAGGTCGGACGAAAATTATTCATAACCGGCAAGGGACGCTGCAACGTCTGCAACGACTGCGACGCGCAGGAGGTGCTGCGCAACGTGCCGGTCAATCCGCGCTTTCTCTATTCTGCGCTCGGCGCGTTTTCGCCGGCGGACGTGAAGGCGTTTTTTGAGGAAAAGGGCGTCGCGCTCAAGACCGAGCGCGGAAACCGCGTGTTCCCGGTGTCGGACAGGGCTTCCGACATCATCGACGCGCTGTTCCTCTGGGTAAGGCGCACGGGCGTGAGCATCGTTCACGCGAGCGTGAGCGACCTTATCATGCAGGACGGCCGCGTGACCGGCGTTCGGGCAGGCAGGAAGAGCTGGCCGGCGGACCGCGTGATCGTCGCGACCGGCGGCGCGTCCTATCCGCAGACCGGCTCGACCGGCGACGGCTACCGCTTCGCGCGCGAGGCAGGGCACACGGTCGTTCCGGCGAACCCGTCACTCGTGCCGCTCGTCGAGAGCGGCGAGACCTGCCGCTCGCTCATGGGACTCAGCCTGCGCAACGTGCAGCTGACCGTCTTTGAAAACGAGAAAAAGATCTACACCGACTTCGGCGAGATGCTGTTCACGCATTTCGGTCTGTCGGGTCCGCTCGTGCTGTCCGCGAGCGCACATATGCGCCATTTCGGCAGCAAAAGCTATCGTGTCGAGATCGACCTCAAGCCGGCGCTCGATGAAAAAACGCTCGATAAGCGCCTGCTCGCCGACTTCGACAAGCACAAGAACAGCGACTTCGTAAACGCCTTGGGCGAGCTGCTGCCGCGGAAAATCATCCCGGCGGTCATCGAAAAGAGCGGCATCGACCCGCGCGAAAAGGTGAATACCATCACGAAAAAGCAGCGCGCCTCGCTGCTGCGCGTACTCAAATGCTTCCCGGTCGAGATCTCGGGCAAGCGGCCGATCGCCGAGGCCATCGTCACCACGGGCGGCGTGTCTGTGCGCGAGGTCAGCCCCAAGACCATGGAGTCGAAAAAATGCAGCGGCCTGTACTTCGCGGGCGAGGTGCTCGACGTCGACGCCTACACCGGCGGCTTTAATCTGCAAATCGCGTGGTCTACCGGCCGTCTGGCCGGTCTGTCCGCCGCACAGGAGGAGAAATAAGCATGAAATACATTTCTGTTGCGATCGACGGCCCCTCGGGCGCCGGAAAATCCACCGTGGCGCGCGCCGCGGCGGCGCAGCTCGGCTATGTCTATGTCGATACGGGCGCGATGTACCGCACCATCGGTCTCGCGGTCTGCCGCAGGGGCATTTCCGGCGAGGATACCGAGGGCATCAGGTCGGTCCTGCCGGACATCCGCGTCGGCATCACCTATGAAAACGGCGCGCAGCATGTGCTGCTGAACGGCGAGGACGTTTCAAGCGAGATCCGCACGCCGGAGATCGCCTATTATGCCTCCCGCGTGTCTGCCGTGCCCGAGGTGCGCGAATTCCTGCTGAACACCCAGCGTGACATGGCGAAAAACGGAAATATCCTGATGGACGGCCGAGACATCGGCACGGTCATCCTGCCCGACGCGCCGGTCAAGATCTTTCTCACCGCATCGGCTGAGTCGCGCGCAGAGCGCCGCTATAAGGAGCTTGCCGAGAAGGGACAGCAGGTCACGATGGAGAGCGTGCTGCACGACATCAACGAGCGCGACCGTCAGGACATGAACCGCGCCATCGCGCCGCTGCGGCAGGCGGAGGACGCCGTGCTGCTCGACACGAGCGCGCTCACCCTCGAGGAGAGCATCGCGTCCGTTCTGCGCATCATTCGTGAAAAAACGGAGGAGAACAAATGAAATTCAAGTATCACCGCTGGTTTCAGTGGCTTGTCGTGCCGTTCGTAGCCCTTGCGTTCCATATTTACTTCGGCTACCGCATCATCGGCCGCGAGAACATCCCCGAGGGCGGCTGCGTCGTCTGCCCGAACCATATCCAGCTGTCCGACCCCCCGTTCGCAGCGGTCGCGCTCAGTCACAGGACGCCGCTGCGCCTGATGGCGAAAAAGGAGCTGTTCCAGGGCAATAAGCTGTTCGCATGGCTGATCGCGGCGCTCGGCGCGTTCCCGGTCGACCGTGAGGGCGCGGACATCACCGCCATCAAGACCGCGCTTTCGAGCGTGAAGGCCGGCCAGAAGCTCATCATCTTCCCGCAGGGCACGCGCGGCGCGGCCGAGGGCGAGACCAAGAAGGGCGCCGCCATGCTCGCGGTCAAGAGCCGTGCGCCCATCCTGCCCATGTACATCACCGAGGGCAAGGGCTTCCGGTGCCGGGCGACCGTCGTCATCGGCAAGCCGTTCACGCCCGACCCGAAAACGAAGGAGTACGGTGCGCTCGCAGATGACATTCTCCGCCGCATCTACGCGCTGAAGGAGAAGGTATGAGCGTTACGGTAGCGAAAACCGCCGGCTTCTGCTTCGGCGTGCGCCGCGCGGTCGATCTGGCCGAGCAGCAGGCAAAGCAGGGCGGCGAGATCTACGCCTACGGCGAGATCATCCATAATATGCACGAGATCGCGCGTCTGGAAAAGATGGGCGTGCACACGGCACAGACGCTGGACGGAATCCCGGACGGCGAGCGGGTGCTCATTCGCGCGCACGGCGTGGCGCGGTCGGTCTATGACGCATTCCGGCAGAAAAACTGCGAGATCTATGACGCGACCTGTCCGTTCGTGCAGAAAATACACAGGATCGTCGACCGCGAGAGCAGGGACGGACGCCTCGTCCTCATCCTCGGCAAGGAGGGTCACCCCGAGGTAGAGGGCATACGCGGCTGGTGCAGCGAGAGCGTGGTCATAGACGGAGAACAGGCAGCGCAGACGTTTGCGGACGCACTGGAGCCCGCGTCGCGGCCGGTCTCCCTTGTTGCCCAGACCACGGTAAACCGGGCGATCTGGAATATTTCTGTGTCTATCCTAAAAAAAAGGTGTACAAACCTCAAAATTTTTGATACAATATGTAAAGCGACGGATGAGCGTCAGTCGGAGGCTCGTCTGCTTGCCGGTGCGTCCGATCAAATGATTGTGATCGGCGACAGAAAAAGTTCTAACACGAAACGGCTCTATGAGATCAGCCGTTCGCTGTGCCGCAACGTGCTTTATATCGAGGATGCCGCGGAGCTTACTACGCAGGAGCTTCTCCGGACCGGAAATATTGGCATCACAGCAGGAGCTTCTACACCGGCATGGATAATTAAGGAGGTCAGTAACATGATGAGCGATGAAATCAAGATTGAAAACGGCGAGGACTTTGCAGCAATGCTGGAAGAGTCCTTCAAGACTTTAAATAATGGAGAAAAGGTAACCGGCACCGTTGTAGGCATTTCCAACAACGACGTACAGGTCGATCTGGGCGTTAAGCACACTGCGTATATCCCGCTGAGCGAGCTGTCCGATGACCCGAACTACGATGTCGCAGCCAACATCCACGTTGGCGACGAGATCGAGGCAGTTGTTGTCCGCGTAAACGACGGCGAGGGCACTGTTACCCTGTCCAAGAAGCGCGTAGACCAGCTCAAGGGCTGGGAGACCGTAGAGAAGGCATACGAGGAGCACACCGTTGTTGAGGGCACCATCGTAGAGGAGAACCGCGGCGGTGTCGTTGCAACTGCATACGGCGTTCGCGTATTCATCCCGGCTTCTCAGACCGGCGTTCCGAAGGATCAGCCGATGAGCCCGCTGGTAAAGACCAAGCAGTCCTTCTATATCACCGAGATCAACCGTCAGCGCAAGCGCGTTGTTGGTTCTATCCGTCAGATCCAGCAGGAGGCTCGCAAGGCTGCTGCTGAGAAGATCTGGAACACCATCGAGATCGGCAACGAGTACGACGGTGTTGTCAAGTCCCTGACCTCCTACGGCGCATTTGTAGACATCGGCGGCGTAGACGGCATGGTACACATCTCCGAGCTGTCCTGGGGCCGCATCAAGCACCCGTCCGAGGTCGTTTCCGTTGGCGACAAGGTCAAGGTATTCGTAATCGGTCTGGACAAGGAGAACAAGAAGATTTCCCTCGGCTACAAGCGCGAGGAGGACAATCCGTGGAACGTATTCAAGTCCAAGTACGACATCGGCTCTGTTGCTGAGGTTAAGATCCTCAAGTTCATGCCGTTCGGCGCATTCGCTGAGATCGTACCGGGCGTTGACGGCCTGATCCACATCTCCCAGATCGCGGATCACCGCATCGCTAAGCCGGAAGACGCTCTCGAGGTCGGCCAGGTTGTCGAGGCTAAGATCATCGACATCAACGACGAGAAGAAGAAGGTTTCCCTGTCTATCCGTGCTCTGCTCGAGGACGGCGAGGACTACGAGGACTAATCCTCTCTTCCCAAATCGCAAATGCAAGGAGGCACCTGTACATCTGTACGGGTGCTTCTTTTTTGCTTTGGGAGCGGCGGCATAAAGCTGCGTCTGCCGCATAGGCTCTCCTGAGGAGGGGATGGGATGCGGCGCAGGAGAAAACGTGCAAAACGCTGGGCGGCGCTGCTGCTCGCACTGCCGCTGGCGGCAGGTATCGTCCTTTTTGCCGCGCATCTTCACCGGATCTTCCTCGAATACGCCATCAACGAGTGCGAGGACAACGCGCTGATGGAGATCGGCAGCCTGATGGAGGACGAGGTCTACGCCCATCCCGAGCGCTATGCCTCGCTCGTGCAGCTCGACTACGACAGTGAACGCCATGTCACCGCGCTGCGCACTGATGTCGTCGCCATCGGCCGCATCAAGTCGCGACTCGTGAACGGTCTGTACGACCGTCTCGATGAGTTCGAGCAGACGACGATCGAGGTGCCGCTCGGCTCGGTGCTTGCGCCGCGCTTTTTCTCCGGCAGAGGGCCGAGCCTGCATTTCGGGCTGGCCGGGCTGACGCAGATGGAGGCGGAATTTGTCAGCAGCTTTTCCGCCGCCGGTATCAACCAGACGCGCCACTGCATCCTGATCGAGTTCCATGCCGGGTTCCGCATCCTCACGCCCTTCGGCGGCGAGGACCGTGAGATCGTCTCGACCTTTCCGGTCACGGATACGGTCATCGTCGGCACTGTGCCCGAGCGCTATGCCTATATCGGCTCGGCTAGCGAGGGCCTGCTCGGGGAGGTGCGTGACGGCTCGGCGGAATGAAATCCGAAAAATCCGAAAATAAGACTTCAAAAACGGGTAAATCTTTGGTATACTAAATCTGTGCGGAAATTTTCTGCACGCCAAAGGAGTTTAACAATGGACGCACGTGAACAGATCGCCGCGCTGCGCGAGCAGCTGCGGTATCATAACGAAAAATACTATAACGACGACGCGCCCGAAATTTCGGATTACGAGTACGACATGATGCAGCGCGAGCTGCGTGCGCTCGAGAAGGAGCACCCCGAGCTGGCGGATGCAGATTCTCCGACGCAGCGCGTCGGCGGCACGGCAAGCGGACGCTTCGCCAAGGTGACGCACGCCTATCCGCTCGAGAGCTTGCAGGATGTGTTCTCGTTCGACGAGCTCGGCGAGTTCTACACGCGCGTGGAAAACACGGTCGGAAGCGCGGAGTACGTTGTCGAATACAAGATCGACGGCCTTTCGGTCGCCCTCGAGTACGTCGACGGCGAGTTCGTGCGCGGCGCGACGCGCGGCGACGGTCAGGTCGGTGAGGACGTAACCAAGAACCTCAAAACCATCAAGGACATTCCGAAAAAGCTGGAAAACGCGCCGCCGCATCTCATCGTGCGCGGTGAGGTCTATATGAAAAAGTCCGTGTTCGACGCGCTCAACGCCGAGCTCGAGCTGCACGAAAAGCCGCTGCTCGCCAATCCGCGCAACGCGGCCGCAGGGTCTCTCCGCCAGAAGGACAGCAGGATCACGAGAGAAAGAAAGCTCTCGATCTTCTGCTTCAACATCCAGAACAGCGACGAGCTGCCGATGGAGAGCCATGTGCAGGCGCTCGACTATCTGAAAAGCCTCGGCTTTCCGACAAGCCCGCGCTATCCGGTCTACACCGACCCGAAGGACGTACAGCACGAGATCGAGAACATGGGCGAGACGCGCGGCGAGCTGGATTTCGACATTGACGGCGCAGTCGTCAAGGTCAATTCCTTCGCACAGCGTGAAATCCTCGGTTCGACCGCGAAATTCCCGCGATGGGCGGCGGCGTACAAGTATCCGCCCGAGGTCAAGCAGACGCTCCTGAAGGACATCGTCATCACGGTCGGCCGAACCGGCGTACTCACGCCGAACGCCGTGCTCGAGCCGGTTCGGCTCGCCGGTACGTCGGTCTCTCGCGCGACGCTGCATAACCGCGATTTTATCCGTCAGCTCGATGCGCGCGTGGGCGATATCGTTTCCGTGCGAAAAGCCGGAGAAATCATTCCGGAGATCATCGGCGTGGAAAAGGACCGGCGTCCGCTCGACTCGGTTCCGTATGAGTTCCCGAGGTCCTGCCCGGTCTGCGGCGCACCGGTCTATGATGACGAGGACGAGGCTGCCATCCGCTGCACGAGCGCTTCCTGTCCGGCGCAGCTGCTGCGCAACCTCATGCACTTCGCGTCCCGCGACGCGATGGACATCGACGGCTGCGGCGAGGGCAACCTCCAGAAGCTGATCGACGCAGGTCTCGTGAGCTCCGCCGCCGACCTGTACGACCTGACGGTCGAACGGCTGCTGCCGCTCGGCAAGAAGGTGGATACCTGGGCGAACAACCTCGTCCGCTCGATCGAAGCGAGCAAGACGCGCGATCTGTCGCGGCTGCTGTTCGCGTTCGGCATCCGCCACGTCGGACAGAAGGCCGGCCGTATCCTCAGCGACCACTTCGGCTCGCTCGATGCGCTGCTGACCGCGCCGGTCGAGGAGATGACCGAGATCCGCGACATCGGCCAGACCACGGCCGAGAGCATCGCCGCATGGCGCGCCCTGCCGCAGTCGCATACGCTCATCGAAAAGCTGCGTGCGCACGGGGTCAACTTTATTGGCGAAAAGACCGCGAAGAGCGACCTGCTCGCCGGAAAGACCATCGTCGCGACCGGCAGTCTGACGCTGTACACGCGCAAGGAGATCAACGACCTCATCGAGTCGCTCGGCGGCAAGGCCGCAGGCTCGGTCTCGAAAAAGACGAGCTACGTTGTCGCAGGCGAGAACGCCGGCAGCAAGCTGCAAAAGGCGGCGGAGCTGGGGATTCCGGTGCTGACCGAGGAGGAATTCCGGCAGATGATTACCGAAAACGAGCAGCCGTAGGCTGTTCGGTAAACGATAAACGCATCCAAAAGATTTTACAGATAAACAGGAGGAAACAGACATGGCAATTTCCAGAAAAGAAATTGAGCACATCGCGTCTCTGGCACGTCTGGACTCGACGGGCGGCATCTTCGACCGTCTGGCGGACGACATGCAGGGCATCGTCGCAATGGTAGACAAGCTCGCAGAGCTTGATCTCGGCGACATCACCGATGTCATCAACACCGAGCGCAAGAATGCGTTCCACGAGGACGAGGTCATTCAGGAATACACGCCGGACAAGCTGATCGAGCCGAACGCACCGGACTTCCAGTGCGGCGGCGTGGCAGTACCGCGTGTTGTCGAGTAAGGAGGGGACAGAAACATGGCACTTTATGAGAAAACCGCGTCCGAGCTGTCCGAACTGCTCGGCAAAAAGGAGATCTCCGCAGTAGAGCTGGCAAAGGACGTTTTTGCCCGCACGAAGGCGGTAGAGGACAAGGTTCAGGGCTACGTTACCGTAGCAGAGGAAGCAGCGCTCGCACAGGCAGAAGCCGTCGATAAGAAGCGCGCTTCCGGTGAGGAGCTTTCCGCTCTGGCCGGTATCCCGATCGCGATCAAGGACAACATCTGCACCAAGGGCACGCTGACCACCTGCGCGTCCAAGATGCTTTATAACTTCAAGCCGCCGTACAACGCGACCGTCATCGAGAAGCTGACCGCTGCTGACGCTGTCATCACCGGCAAGGCAAACATGGACGAGTTTGCAATGGGTTCTTCCTGCGAGAACTCCGCGGCGCACCCGACCCACAACCCGCATAACCTCGACCGCGTACCGGGCGGCTCGTCCGGCGGTTCCGCCGCTGTCGTTGCGGCAGGCGAAGCGCCGCTTGCCCTCGGCTCGGATACCGGCGGCTCCATCCGTCAGCCGGCGTCCTTCTGCGGCGTTGTCGGCCTCAAGCCGACCTACGGCGCGGTTTCCCGTTACGGTCTGATCGCGTTCGCCTCCTCCCTCGACCAGATCGGTCCGTTCGGCCGCTCCATCGAGGATGCTGCGATGCTGCTCGATGCCGTGACCGGCCATGATCCGCTGCATGACTCCACTTCTGTCAAGACCCCGTTCGAGGGTTCTCTGCGCGCAAACCTGAACGCAGACGTCAAGGGTCTCAAGATCGGCCTGCCGAAGGAGTATTTCGGTGAGGGCATCTCGGATGCTGTCCGCAAGAACGTCATGGCGGCTGCCGAGGCGTACAAGGCGCTCGGCGCGGAGGTATTCGAGATCTCGCTGCCGCTCGTAGAGTATGCACTGCCGATCTACTACATTCTGTCCTCTGCCGAGGCTTCTTCCAACCTCGCCCGCTTCGACGGCGTAAAGTACGGTTACCGTACCCCGAACGCAGGCGACGACATCACCGAGCTGTACACCAAGAGCCGTTCCGAGGGCTTCGGCGCCGAGGTACAGCGCCGCATCATGCTCGGCACCTACGTGCTGTCCTCCGGCTACTACGACGCCTACTACAAGAAGGCGCGCGCTGCTCAGCGCAAGATCCGTGAGGAGTTTGCAAACGCATTCGAGAAGTGCGACGTCATCCTGACGCCGGTTGCGCCGACCACCGCTTACGAGATCGGCTCCAAGACCACCAATCCGCTCGAAATGTACGCGGGCGACATCTGCACGGTTTCCGTCAACATCGCCGGTCTGCCGGGTCTGGTTCAGCCGTGCGGCTTTGACGAGAATCATATGCCGGTCGGCATGCAGCTCATCGGCCCGCGCTTCGGCGAGCAGACCCTGCTCAACGCAGGTCTGGCCTTCGAGCAGGCTTCCGGCCTCAAGAACATCATCGCGGCACTGTAAGGGAGGAAGACAAACATGAAATACGAAGCTGTCATCGGTCTGGAAGTGCACGCGGAGCTGTCTACCAAGAGCAAGATCTACTGCTCGTGCTCCACGGGCTTCGGCGCACCGATCAACACCCATACCTGCCCGGTCTGCACCGGTATGCCGGGCGCACTGCCGGTCCTCAACAAGCAGGTAGTACACTATGCCGCCAAGATGGGCAAGGCGACCGGCTGCACGGTCAACCAGCTCTGCAAGGCGGACCGCAAGAACTATTTTTACCCCGACCTGCCGAAGGCGTATCAGATCTCTCAGTTTGATGTGCCGATTTGTGAGAACGGCGAGGTATTCTTCTATGTCGACGGCGTAAAGCACTCCTGCCGTCTCGAGCGCATCCACTTCGAGGAGGACGCGGGCAAGCTGCTGCATGATGAGATCGACGGCACCATCGTCGACTTCAACCGCTGCGGCGTGCCGCTGATCGAGATGGTAACCCGTCCCGACCTGCATTCCTCTGCCGAGGCGAAGGAATTCCTCGAAATGATCAAGACCACCCTGTCCTACCTCGACATCTGCGACTGCAAGATGGAGGAAGGCTCTATCCGCTGCGACGTCAACGTCTCCATCCGTCCGGAGGGCACCACCGAGCTGGGCACCCGTGTCGAGATGAAGAACATCAACACCTTCTCCGGCGCAGTCCGTGCGATCGACTATGAAATCGCGCGTCAGATCGAGGTCGTTGAGAACGGCGGCGAAATCCAGCAGGAGACCCGCCGTTGGGACGACGTGAAGCTGAAGAACACCGTCATGCGTACCAAGGAAGACGCGCAGGACTACCGTTACTTCCCGGACCCGGATCTGATCGCCGTCGAGATCTCTGACGAGTGGATAAAGCAGATCGAGAGCGAGGTTCCGGAGCTGCCGATCACCCGTTACGAGCGTTATCTGAACGAGTACGGCATGACCGCGATGGAAGCGCGTCTGATCTCGGACAGCTTCGAGAAGGCTGAACTGCTCGACGCTGCGGCAAAGCAGGTCAAGCCCAAGGCTGCTGCAAACTGGATCCTGTCCGACATCTCCAAGTACCTGAACGACAAGGCTGTCAGCCTCAAGGACACCAAGATGACCGCCGACAAGCTGGTCGCTCTGGTCAAGCTCATTGAGGCGGGCACCATCTCCGGCAACGCCGGCAAGAAGGTTCTGCCCTCCATGTTCGAGACCGACGAGACCGTAGAGGCGATCGTTGAGCGCATGGGCCTCAAGCAGGTTTCCGACGAGGGCGCGATCCTCGCCATCGTACAGGACGTTCTCGCGAAGAACGAGAAGGCTGTTGCCGACTTCAAGGCAGGCAAGAACGTTACCGGCTTCCTTGTAGGACAGTGCATGAAGGCCTCCAAGGGTCAGGGCAATCCGCAGATCATCAACAAGCTGATCGCAGCGGAGCTCGCAAAGCTGTAAATTTTAATAAAAGACCGCCGCAAGGCGGTCTTTTCATTCTGTCGATAAAGTCTGTTTTCACGCCGGAACGGCAGCCGCGCGGTAGCGCGCATTGAATAGCGTTTGCTGTGCAAACGCATGAGCCCGTAGGCCTCTATCCTCAAAAATATTCAATGAGAGAAACCGGGGGCGTGTACCTCGGTTTTGATACTTTAAGAGGGAGAAAGTTTCCGCATGGGAACTTTCGGACGTCCGTGTTCTGCGTTCGTCAGAACACAGATTGTCGGAAAAACGAAGTTTTTCGACAGTCTCAAAAGACCGCCTTACGGCGGTCTTTTTTGCTTTGCCGGTGAAGCTGTTCTGCGACAGCCTTAGTTTTTTTGAAAATCCCTATTGACAAACGGGGGAAATAGGTGTATTCTCAATTCATAGAAAACACCTATGAATACTGAGATATAGAAAGGCGGCATGAAGCTGTGATACTCTCGCGAATGTGCCGATGTCGAAACTGATTTTTCGGTACTGCATCTCTGATCCAATAATAAATTGACGATTTCTGAACTTCTGAAAGGCGGTAAGACCCCATGTCTGATATTAAAAAGAGCTTTGCTGATTTGATCGGCAACACTCCGCTGTACGCAGCTGAAAAATTCGCAGAGAAAGTCGGCGCCAACGCCACCATCCTGGCAAAACTCGAATACTTCAATCCGGCCGGCTCGGTCAAGGACCGTATCGCAAACGCCATGATCAACGAGGCTGAGGCTTCCGGCGCACTCAAGCCGGGCGCTACCATCATTGAGCCGACTTCCGGCAACACCGGCATCGGTCTGGCGGCTGTCGCGGCGGCCCGCGGCTACCGCATCATCCTCACCATGCCCGAGACCATGTCCATCGAGCGCCGCAATATGCTCAAGGCTTACGGCGCGGAGCTGGTTCTGACCGAGGGCGCAAAGGGTATGTCCGGCGCGATCGCGAAGGCAGATGAGCTTGCGAAGGAGACCCCGAACAGCTTTATCCCGGGTCAGTTCGTCAACCCGGCAAACCCGGCCGCGCACTATGCGACCACCGGCCCGGAGATCTGGAAGCAGACCGACGGCAAGGTCGATATTTTTGTTGCAGGCGTCGGCACCGGCGGCACCATCACCGGCACCGGCAAGTACCTCAAGGATCAGAACCCGGACGTCAAGGTTGTTGCCGTTGAGCCGGATACCTCTCCGGTCCTGTCTACCGGCAAGGGCGGCCCGCACAAGATTCAGGGCATCGGCGCAGGTTTCGTTCCGGATGTGCTCGACACCAAGGTCTATGACGAGGTCGTCCGCGTAAAGAACGAGGATGCCTTCGATGCTGCGCGCAAGTTCACCCACAGCGAAGGCCTGTTCATCGGCATTTCCTCCGGTGCGGCTCTGTGGGCAGCGGCAGAGCTGGCCAAGCGCCCGGAAAACGCAGGCAAGACCATCGTAGCGCTGCTGCCGGATACCGGCGACCGCTACCTGTCTACGCCGCTCGTTACCGAGTAAGTCTCTCGTATCTTTTCTCTTACTTTGTATCCTGCTATTTATTACTTCTCTTTGAAAGACCGGCTGTTTACCATTTGACAGCCGGTCTTCGCCTTTTATGCAGAAAAAAACGACCGTTCCGGACTTCGGGACGGCCGTTCTGCTATATGGAAATGATATGCAGACCGTATTGCAGCGCGGCGGCGGAAAATGCAGAGCGCTGCTTCTCTGCCGCGCCGGTCAGCACGATCGTCTGCGTGAATCCTTCTGCGGCGAGCGCCCGGGCAGCAAGGGCAGGCGAAGCAGGCTCGTCCGGTCTTGCGCCGGTCAGGGTACAGAATTGCTCGGGACGGTGCACGGCTTCGCGGATCGGGCGGTCAAAGCCGTGTGCGCCGACGACGCAAAGCACGCAGCCTGCCTCCTTCGGAATGACCGGCTCGTGCGGCGCGTGCGCCTTGAGGGGGAGTCGGCGCGAGCCGTCGGCCTCGACGAGCACATAGTCCGCAAGCTGCTCGAGCAGGGAAAACGGCAGGGAAGGGGCGGTCAGTTTGCCCTCAGCGGCCGGCGTGCCGAGACAGAGCACGCGGCTGCGCGCGAGCGCGGTTCGTACCTCATCCTCGGTGGGGGCGGTCAGCAGCGGCACGCCCTCAAATGGCAGGATATGCGTTGTGGTGGTCAGAATGACCGTGCCGGGCAGCTCACGCGACAGCGCGGACAGCAGCGTTGTCTTGCCGCCTGAGCCGATGACCGCCGTCACGCCGCAGGGTACGCCCAGCCTTTCATACAGTTGCATTATATTTCCTCCCGGCATTCTACTGCACCTATCATAGCGCAATTCACGGAAAAAGTCCAGGACGGCTTGACATTTCGCCGCGCATCTTCTATAATCATTACGTTATATTTATAAAACAACAACGAAAAGGAGAGATGAAAATGCTGGTCGTTATCCGCGGTGCGGGCGATATTGCAACAGGAATCGCACTCCGGCTTTTTCGCTCGGGCATAAAAATCGTCATGACCGACCTGCCGCAGCCAACGTCCATCCGGCGGACGGTGTGCTTTTCCGAGGCTATCCGCCACGGCTCTGCGACGGTCGAGGGCGTGGAGGCGGTACTCGCGAAGGACGCCGCTGAGGCGAAAACGCTCGCGGAGAGCGGACGGGTCGCGGTGCTCGCAGACCCGCAGGCAGACTGCGTGCGGGAGCTGAAGCCGGACGCCCTTGTGGACGCGATTCTGGCAAAGAAAAACCTGGGCACGCGCATCACGGACGCGCCGGTCGTTGTGGCGGTCGGGCCGGGCTTCACGGCAGGCGCGGACTGCCATGCGGCGGTCGAGACAATGCGCGGCCACACGCTCGGCCGCGTGCTGTATGAAGGCTCGCCGCTGCCCAACACGGGCGTGCCCGGCGTGATCGCAGGTTATGCGGCGGAGCGTGTGCTGCGCGCTCCGGCGGCAGGCGTGTTCGAGCCGAAGCTCGAAATCGGCGCACAGGTCAAAAAAGGCGACGTCGCGGCGGTCGTTGACGGAAAGCCGATGCTGTGCAGGATCGACGGCTGCCTGCGCGGTCTGATGCAGGAGGGCGCGGTCGTGTTCGAGGGCATGAAATGCGGCGACGTTGACCCGCGCGGCATTCCGGACAACTGCACGACGGCCTCGGACAAGGCCATCGCGGTCGGCGGCGGCGTGCTCGAGGCAATATTACATTTCTCTCATGCAATCCGTTAAAAAGGAGAAAAATACTTGAAATTCAAAACTGCTTTCTCTAAAATGACCGTGTGTTCACTAATGCTGACCGCGCTTTTCGGCTGCGGTCAGGCTTCTCAGACGGCGAACGGTGCACAGGACACCCGGTCTGCGCAGACGACCGAGCTGACCGTGTTCGCGGCGGCCTCCATGACCGAGACGCTGAACCGGATCGCAGAGGACTACAAGACGGTCGAGCCGAATGTTTCCCTGACCTTCAACTTCGCCTCCTCCGGCGACCTGCTCAGCCAGATCAAGGAGGGCGCGGATTGCGACGTTTTCATTTCCGCCGCACCTAAGCAGATGAACGCGCTCGACGGCAGCCTCAAGGACGATGCGGACAAGAACCCGGACGGTCTGGACGAGCTGCTGGAAGGCACGCGCATCGACCTGCTCGAGAACAAGGTCGTGCTCGCTGTTCCGGAGGGCAACCCGAAGAACATCAATTCCTTTGACAAGCTCGCGGACCGGCTGGGGGCCGGTGAGGTATTCCTCGCCATCGGCAACAGCGATGTTCCGGTCGGCCAGTACACCCGGAAGATCTTCGCGCACTACGGTCTGGACGAGCAGTCGCTCGCGGACGCGGGCGTGCTCACCTACGGCTCGAACGTCAAGGAGGTCACCACGCAGGTCATCGAGGGCGCGGTCGACTGCGGCATCATCTACGCGACTGATGCCTATTCCGCAGGTCTTGAGAGCGTCGACGAGGCGACGGCGGATATGTGCGGTCAGGTCATCTATCCGGCGGCTGTCCTCAGAAACAGCGCACACCCGGACGAGGCAAAGGCATTCCTCGACTACCTGACCGGCGAGGACGCGGGCAAGGTATTTGAAAGCGTAGGCTTTACGCCGCTCGCGTAATTTGATACAATAGAGGGGCGAGAGACGAGATTTCTCGCCCTCTTTTTGCAAACAGGGAGAAAATTCATGGACTGGTATCCTCTTTACAACTCGGTTCGCATCGCGCTCATCTCGACCGTCATCATCTTTTTTGCCGGAATCGCGGCGGCGTATTACGTCGCGCGACTGCCGCGCGCGGTCAAGGGCGTGCTCGATGCGGTGTTCACGCTGCCGCTCGTGCTGCCGCCCACGGTCGTAGGCTATCTGCTGCTGCGCGTGCTCGGCCCGCGCCGTCCGCTCGGCGCATGGGTGCTCGCGCACTGGGGCGTCAAGCTGACCATGACCTGGTATTCCGCCATCTTCGCGACGGCGGTCGTGATCTTTCCGCTGATGTACCGCACGGCGCGCGGCGCGTTCGAGAGCTTTGACGAAAATCTGGCGGATGCAGGCCGCACGCTCGGTCGCTCGAATGCGTGGGTGTTCTGGCGCGTGCGCATGCCGTGCTGCCGGCAGGGCATCCTTGCGGGTACCGTGCTCGCGTTTGCGCGTGCGCTCGGCGAATACGGCGCGACGAGCATGATCGCAGGCTACACGCCCGGCCGCACCGCGACGATCTCCACGACGGTCTATCAGCTCTGGCGCACGAACGATGACCGGCAGGCGTTTTTCTGGGTCGCGGTCAACCTCGCGATCTCGGCGGTCGTGCTGCTCGCGGTCAATCTGCTGGAAAAGCGCGGAAAGGGGGCGGCGGCATGAGTATTTCGGTCGACATCGAGAAAAATCTCGGCTCGTTCCACCTGCGCGTGGCGTTCGAGGCGGAAAACGAGACCATGGCGCTGCTCGGCGCGTCCGGCTGCGGCAAGAGCATGACGCTGCGCTGCATCGCCGGTATCGTGCGCCCGGACCGGGGCAGGATCGTGCTGAACGGCCGCACGCTGTTCGACAGCGAGCAGCATATCGACCTGCCGCCGCAGCAGCGCGGCGTCGGTTACCTGTTTCAGCAGTACGCCCTGTTCCCGCACATGACAGTCGAGAAGAATGTCTGCGCCGGAACGCGCGAGGGTACGCGCACAGAGCGGAAGGCCGCCGCACAGCGCATCCTGCGCACGCTCGGGCTGGAGGAGCTGGCGCAGCGCCTCCCGGCGAATCTTTCGGGCGGTCAGCAGCAGCGCGCTGCGCTCGCCCGCATTCTGGTCGGAAAACCCGAAATCCTGCTGCTCGACGAGCCGTTTTCCGCGCTCGATGAGCACATCAAGTGGAAAATTGAGCTCGAGCTTGCCGATACGCTGCGTTCGTTCCCGGGCGGCGTGCTGTTCGTATCGCACAGCCGCGACGAGATCTATCGCCTGTGCGACACGGTCTGCGTGCTGAACGAGGGCAAATCCGACCCGAAGACAACGGTCGCGGAGCTGTTCCGCGCACCGCTGACCGTGGGCGCGGCACGCATCTCGGGCTGCAAGAATATCTCGCGCGCCGAGGCCGGCGCCGGCGGCACGCTTTACTGTGCGGACTGGGGCGTTTCGCTCAGAACCGCACTGCCGCTGCGCGAAAACACAGCATATGCCGGTATCCGTGCGCATTATTTCACCCTCAGCGGCACGGAAAACCCGATCACCTGTACGGTCGAGCGCGTCATTCCGAACCCGTTTTCCGTCGTGTATATGCTGAAAACGCCGGGAGGGGCGCCGCTGCGCATGGAGAGCGAAAAAGCGGAAGCACTGCATACAGGCGACACGATCACCCTGCATATCGCGCCGGAGGACGTTATGCCGCTGACGGAGTGAGGATAACATGACAGATCAGTATGGAAGAAAAATTAAATACCTGCGCCTTTCCGTGACCGATCTGTGCAGCTGCCGCTGCGTGTACTGCATGGGCGCGGAGGGCGTTCCCAAGCTGCCGCACGAGGCGGTGCTGTCGTTCGAGGAGATCGAGGAGATCGTCTGCGCGGCGGTGTCGCTCGGCGTGCGCAAGGTGCGGCTGACCGGCGGCGAGCCGCTCGTGCGGCGCGGCATCGACGAGCTGGTGCACCGTCTGCGCGCCATCGAGGGTATCCGCGAGCTTGCGATGACGACGAACGGGGCACGGCTGGCCGAGTACGCAGAGCGTTTGAAAAGCGCCGGTCTCGACCGGCTGAACGTCAGCCTTGACACGCTCGACCCCGAAAAATACCGAAAAATCACGCGCATCGGCTCGCTCTCCGACACGCTTGCCGGTCTGGATGCAGCGCGAAGCGCCGGTTTTACGCGCATCAAGCTGAACGCGGTGCTGATGGGCGGGGTGAACGACGACGAGATACCGGCGCTCGCGGAGCTTGCACGGGACGGCGCATTCGATGTGCGCTTTATCGAGCTTATGCCCATCGGAGAGTGCGCAGACTGGGACAGAAAGCGCTTTATCCCGGCAGAGCGGGTACTTGAAGTGCTGCCGAAAGCGCAGCGCGTGCCGTCGGACGGCGTTGCGGAGCTGTGGCGTCCGGAGGGCTGGAAGGGCACGGTCGGTCTCATCCGGCCGCTCAGTCACCGATTCTGCGCGGACTGCGACCGCATCCGCATCACCCCGGACGGAATGCTCAAGCCGTGTCTGCACTCCGCGCGCGAGATCCCGCTGCGCGGAAAGCATGGCGAAGCGCTCGTCTGCGCCATCGCGGAGGGCATCGGCGGCAAGCCGAAGGAGCATCACATCACGGACGGCCGCACAAGCGACAGCCTGCGCGGCATGAACCGCATCGGCGGATAGAAACAGGAGGAAAACTGCTATGGCACAGGTCGTTTCGGTCTGTATCAGTGAGAAAAAAGGCACAAAAAAACATCCGGTCGCGGAAATATCGCTGCGGCCGCATCACGGCATCGTGGGCGACGCGCATGCGGGCGACTGGCACCGGCAGGTGAGTCTGCTCGCAAACGAGAGCGTGGACCGGATGAGAAAAGAAGGACTGACGCTCGCCGCAGGCGACTTTGCGGAAAATATCCTCACCGAGGGGCTCACCCTGCGGACGCTTCCGATCGGGACCGTGCTGCGCGCGGGCAAGGTGCGGCTCGAGGTCACGCAGATCGGCAAGGAGTGCCACAATGACTGCGAGATACGCCGCCTCACCGGCATGTGCGTCATGCCGACCGACGGCGTTTTTGCGGTCGTGCTGAATGAGGGCGTCATTCGCCCGGGCGATCAGATCGAGGTGGAAAGCATATGAAATGTATCAGAACCGAGGATGCGGTCGGTCATGTGCTGTGTCATGACATGACGCAGATCATTCCCGGCGTGAGCAAGGGACCGCGCTTCCGCAAGGGCCATGTTGTGACCGAGGAGGACATCCCGGTGCTGCTCTCCATGGGCAAGGAAAACCTGTTCGTCTGGGAGATGGAGCCGGGCATGGTGCACGAAAACGACGCGGCAGAGCGTCTCGCGGCGCTGTGCGGCCGGGAAAACATGACATGGAGCGAGACAAAAGAAGGAAAAATCGAGCTGAAAAGCGCGATCGAGGGCGTGTTCCTCGTGGACAGCGCCCGGCTCTTCGCGGTCAACAGCATTGACGAGCTGATGATCGCGACGCGGCGCGGCGGCGGTACGGTGCATCCGGGCGACAAGCTCGCCGGAACACGTGTCATTCCGCTCATCATCCGAGAGGAAAAGCTGCGGCAGGCTGAGCAGGCGGCAGGCAGCGCGCCGCTGCTGTCGGTACGTCCGTTTGTCAGGCGCACGGCGGCGGTCATCACGACCGGCAGCGAGGTCGCAAAGGGACGGATCCCGGACAGCTTCACGCCGGTCGTTGAGCGCAAGCTCGCCGCCTTCGACATTCGAATGACCGAGCACATACTGGTCGAGGACGGACAGGAGAACGTCCTCGAAGCCATCGAGCAGATGAAGCGCAGATCGGTGGACATGATCCTGTGCACGGGCGGCATGAGCGTCGATCCGGACGACTCGACGCCGGGCGCGATCAAGGCGAGCGGCGCGGACATCGTGACCTACGGCGCGCCGGTGCTGCCGGGCGCGATGTTCCTGCTCGGCTATTACGGCGACGGCCGTCCGGTCATGGGACTGCCCGGCTGCGTCATGTACGCGAAAGCAACGATCTTCGATCTGGTTCTGCCGCGCATTGCGGCGGATGTGCGGCTCGAAAAGCGCGATTTCGTCGCGTTCGGCGAGGGCGGACTGTGTCTCGGCTGCGAAAGCTGTACCTATCCGCATTGCGGCTTCGGGAGGTGAGCACGGTGGTCACAGCAAAGGTCATCACGGTCAGCGACCGTTCATACCGCGGCGAGCGGGAGGACGCAGGCGGCCCTGCGGTCAAGGCGCTGCTCGAGCGCGCAGGCTACACGGTGGGGGAGATCGTGCTCGTTCCTGATGAGCGCGAGCGCATCGAAAAGGCGCTCATCTGCGCCGCCGACGAGGAAAATATCGCGCTGATCGTCACGACAGGCGGCACAGGCTTTGCCGAGCGCGACGTTACGCCCGAGGCGACGATCGCCGTGTGCGGCAGACTCGCGCCGGGTATTCCCGAGGCAATGAGGGCGGCGTCCATGCGGATCACGCCGAAGGCGTGCCTGTCGCGCGCGGCGGCCGGCATCCGGGGGAAGAGTCTGATTGTCAATCTGCCCGGCAGTCCGAAGGGGGCGTGCGAAAACCTGGAAGCGGTGCTGGAGCCGCTGGAACACGGGATTTTCATCCTCCGCGGAGGAAAGGAATAAAAAATTTTTCTCTCAGCAGAGGGCAGACCTTCCGCCGTTCCGGCGGCTTGCCGCCGCAGGCGAGACAGGCCCTCCCGGGACGGGGATGTTCGCCATGACATGGCGTGTGCATTGCCGCCGTCTGGCGGCGGAGACAAAAGGGGGCAAGGGCACCGTATGGTTCCC
>ENA-UEQP01000982-UEQP01000982.1-human-gut-metagenome-genome-assembly--contig:-NODE-982-length-28892-cov-6.536908_pt1 | contig 28892 bp, 30 predicted proteins | sample MGYA00242951_ERZ507951 | MGnify/ENA primary metagenome ERZ507951 (study PRJEB26167, sample SAMN06115539) | human gut metagenome | host: Homo sapiens | place: China:Shanxi | collected 2015-11-18...
TAAAGCGGTACGCGAGCTGGGTTCAGAACGTCGTGAGACAGTTCGGTCCCTATCTGTCGTGGGCGCAGGATATTTGATGGGAGCTGTTCCTAGTACGAGAGGACCGGAGCGGACGTACCTCTGGCGCACCAGTTGTTCTGCCAAGAGCATAGCTGGGCAACTATGTACGGATCGGATAAACGCTGAAAGCATCTAAGCGTGAAGCCGACCCAAAGATAAGATATCCCATTGTTTCAAACAAGTAAGACCCCTTGAAGACTACAAGGTTGATAGGCACGATGTGTAAGTGGAGCGATCCATTCAGCAAGCGTGTACTAATAGGTCGAGGGCTTGACCACAATTCGCTTGAGACTCTGAGAGTCAACGAAAAAATGTAAGCAGTGATTATTCAGTTTTGAAGGCACGTCCTTCTAAGAAACACTGGACAAAGTACAACAAACATGTTATACTGGTTCAGTCAGATCGGTCGGTGTCGATGACGGTGAGGTTCCACCTGTTCCCATTCCGAACACAGAAGTTAAGCTCACTTGTGCCGAAGATAGTTCGCTGGAAACGGCGCGTGAAAATAGGTAGTCGCCGACTTGAACAGAAAGCTCTGAGATGAAAGTCTTAGGGCTTTTTTGTTTGCATTTTGGGGCAAAAAATAGTATCATAAAGGCAGAAACTTATACTTTCTACAGATTTTCCTGTTACACTGAATGCACAAGGAAAGGAGAGCCTGTATGGAAAAATTGACGAAAAAAGGGCTGGACGGTACCCAGCTCAAGACCATTGCACTGGTGCTGATGGTACTGGATCACATTCATTATTTCTTCGAGTTCACCGGCTGCATCCCGACGGTGTTCAGTATGCTGGGGCGGCTCAGTGCGCCGCTGTTTCTGTTCTGCACGGTAGAGGGCTTTGCCCATACCCATGACCGCAGGCGGTATTTTATCCGCATCTGGGCTATCGGCGCAGCCATGGCGGCGCTGGAATTTTTTATGATTTACGCCAAGGCCTTCCGGCGCGGGGATGGCTTCTACCCGCAGAATGCTATTTTTCAGGATCTTGTGCTGCTGTGCATCGTCTGGCAGGGCATTGACTGGCTGCGGGAGAAAAAATTCGCAAAGGGCATTGGCGCCATTGCCGCCGTTTTGTGCTGGCCGTATGTGGTGGTAGTATTTCTGCTGCTCTTCCCCGGGGTACAGGAGATGCCCATTGCTTCAACGATCGTGGCCTTTGTCATTACAAGCCCGCTGCCCATGTGGACAACCATCACGGACGGCGGCTGGAGCTTTTTGCTGGGCGGTGTGCTGCTGTATGCCCTGCGGGGGCATCGCCGCGTACAGCTGACGGCATGGGCCGTGCTCATTTTCCTGTGTGATTTTGTGCTGACCTTTGGGATGGCTTGCCGACAGGATGGCTTTGTCTGGACGCAGATGTTCACCGACTACTACGAGTGGTTCGGCGTAGCGGCGGTGCTGCTGATGCTGCTGTACAACGGGCAGCGCGGCAGCGGACACAAGCAGCTGTTCTACTGGTTCTACCCCGCCCATGTGTATCTGCTGTATGGGGCATCCTGCCTTGTTTATAACGTGTTGAGGTGATCTTGTGGCAAACATTCTGGCCGTGGACGACAATCTGGAGCTCTGCAAGCTGATCTGCACCGCTCTGGAGCGGGACGGTCACCGGGTAGAAACGCGGCAGGCGGGCGGGGCGTTGACCGAACCGCTATGCCGCTGGGCAGACTGCATCCTGCTGGATGTGATGATGCCCGGGGAGGACGGCTTTGCGGTCTGTCGGCGCATCCGCAGCCTGACCGAAGCACCCATTCTGTTTCTGAGCGCCCGCACCGACGAGGCTGCCGTGCTGGAGGGACTGGGCATCGGAGCAGACGACTTTTTGTCCAAGCCCTTCCGGGTGGCTGAGCTGCGGGCGCGGGTAGCGGCGCATCTGCGGCGGCAAAGCCGCACCCCGGCACACCGGATGGTGCGCAGCGGCGTGGCCTTTGACCTGACCGCCCGGAGCGCGGCGGTGGAGGGGAAGGCGCTGCCGCTGACCCGCTCGGAGTATGCCATCTGCGAGTATCTGGCGCTGCACGCCGGGCAAACCTTTACCAAAGAGCAAATTTACGAAGCGGTTTTTGGTATTGACGGCACTGCAGACGACACTGCCGTGACACAGCACATCAAAAATATCCGGGCAAAGCTGCGGGCGGCGGGCGTGCCGGAGCCGGAAAAGCTGCTCAATACCGTATGGGGCGTGGGGTACCGATGGAAAAGCGAAGACTGACCTCTCTGCGCAGCGTGCTGCTGCAATATCTGGTGCGCACGGCGCTGGCCTGCCTGCTGGTCGCGGTGGGGTGGCTGCTGGTGCTGCTGTTGTGGATCCAGAACAGCGGGCTGTTCCTGCCCGCGAATCAGGCCGCGCAGGCCTGCCAGAAAGCCGCACAGGACGTTTTGCCGGGCATGACCGCCGCTACTTTTGACGAAACGCAGCTGGACTCCTTGTGCCGGTACGCCCTGTTTGCCGCGCCGGACAGCAGCGAGGTGCTGGCCACCAACATGGATGCCGGGCACTTGCAGCGGGCAATGGAGAACCGGCAGGGGAAAACCCGCTGGCATTTTGGCTACACGCAGTATTATATGACGTCAAAATTGCAGGACGGAACAGTTTGCCTGCTGCAATTTGACTATGCCGTGCCCTACGCCGACCCTGCGCTGCGGGGCGTGCTGCCGGATATGCAGACCGTGCACTGCATTCTGGGCATTCTGCTGCTGATAGGGGCAGTGGTGTGGAGCACCCACAGGACAGGGCGCTTCCTGACCCGGGAGACCGAAAAGCTGACCGCCGCCGCGCAGGCGGTGGCGCGGAAGGATCTGGACAGCGCGGTGTTTTCCGGCGCGAAGGTGCGGGAGTACGAGAGCGCTTTACAGGCATTGCAGACCATGGGCGATGCACTGACCGGCAGCTTACAGAAACAGTGGGCCATGGAGCAGCGGCAGCGGGAGCAGATCATTCAGCTGTCCCACAAGCTGAAAACGCCGCTGACCATCATCGAGGGCAACGCGGAGCTGCTGGCGGAGGATGACCTGACTGAGGAACAGCGGGCGCAGGTGGAAGCGATTCTGCAGGGCGCAGAGCAGACCCGCGCCTATCTTGGCAAGATCCGCGCCGAAGTGCAGACACCACTGAAATACAAAACGAAAAAGAATGACAAAACATGCCGAATCGTAGAAAACTGAACGGCAAACGGTAGCCCCGCCCGGAGAATGTTCCGGGCGGGGCTGCTTCGGGATTGCACGATGAGGCAGAATCTGGTATGATGGAAAAAAGCGGAAGAACCGCACGAAAAGGACGTCCCAAATCGTATTCCGAGTGAGGTGAGGAAGATGAAACTGCTTTTTAGACAGCGTGCATTCAGCTGGTTTGACAGCTACGACATCTACGACGAAAACGAAAACACCGTGTATGTGGTCAAGGGGCAGCTGTCCTGGGGGCACTGCCTGAAGATCTACGACCCGGAAGAACAGCAGGAGCTGGGCACCGTCAAGGAAGAGATCCTGACCTGGCTGCCCAAGTTTGAGCTGTACGAGGGCGAGACCTGCATCGGTACCCTGAAAAAGGAGCTGACCTTCTTCAAGCCGAAGTACAACATCGACTTCAACGGCTGGCATGTGGAGGGCGATGTATTCGAGTGGGACTATACCATCACCGGCCCGGACGGCGGCACGGTGGCTGCCGTGTCCAAGGAACCGTTCCACTGGACGGACACCTACGTTCTGGACATCACCGACCCGAAGGATGCGCTTTATGTGCTGATGTTCGTGTTGGCCATCGACGCGGAAAAGTGCTCGCGGAACTGACCCGGATCAACGAAAAAAAGAGGAACGACAGCTGTCGTTCCTCTTTTTGTATAGCAGATTCTTTACTGGTTGTCGGCCACCATCATCTTGCTGGCCTTGTAGATGTCGCCGCAGCCGAGGGTGATGACCAGATCGCCCTCCCGGGCGTTCTGCTTGACCCACTCGGCGGCCTCCTCCAGACTGTTCACCAGAACAGAGCCGGGGATCTGAGCGGCCAGTTTTGCACTGGTAATGGTGGGATCGTTGGGCTCACGGCTGCCCATGATCGGGGTCAGCACAGTGATATCGGGGATCTTGAGCACATCCACAAAGTCGTTGAACAGCAGCTTGGTGCGGCTGTATGTAAACGGCTGGTGGACGGCGATCAGACGCTTGTAGCCCATCTCCTTGGCAGTGTTCAGGGTAGCGCGCAGCTCGGTGGGATGATGTGCATAATCGTCCACGACCAAAGCGCCGTTACACTCGCCGTAAACCTCAAAGCGGCGGCCGGCGCCCTTGAAATTCAGGGCTGCATCGGCGCACTGCTCCACGGTCAGACCGATGAAGCGGCAGACGGCACACATGGCAAGCGCATTGTAAATGTTGTGGTAGCCGGGCACAGCCAGACGGATATGGCCGGTGACCTTGTTCCACTCCTTCAGGTCGAACTCAAAGAAGCCAGGCTTGTATTCGTTCACGTTCAATGCCTGATAATCGCCGTCGTTCTGGATGCCAAAGGTGCGCACGCGGCGGTCCAGCGTGTACATGACATCCATGGTGTTCTTGTCGTCCGCATTGGCAAAGATCATGAACTTGGTCATCAGGGCAAAGCGCTTGAAGGCAAACTTCAGTTCGCCCATGCTGCCGTAGTAATCCAGATGGTCATTGTCGATGTTCAGCACAACGGACAGGTACGGGGTCAGTTTCAGGAAGGTCTCGGCAAATTCACAGGACTCAATTACGATATCGTCGCCCTTGCCAGCCTTGCCGTAGCCATTGATCAGCGGAAGCTTGCCGCCGATGACGGCAGACGGGTCGCGGCCTGCCAACTCCAGCGCAGTGGTGATCATGGAAGTGGTGGTGGTTTTTCCGTGAGTGCCGGAGACGCAGATGCTCTGTTTGTACAGGCGGCTCACGTAACCCAGCAGAACGCTGCGCTCGATGGTGGGGATGCCGTAGGAGGCAGCGGCATTCAGCTCCACGTTATCTTTGGAAATGGCGGCAGAGTAGACCACCATGTCGGTGCCGATCACATTATCGGCGCTGTGACCCAGGCTGACCTTGACACCCATCTCACGCTCGTAGCGGATGATGCTGCCATCCAGCACATCGCTGCCGGAGATCTCGTAGCCTTTTGCGGCAAGGATCTGGATGAGCGGATACATGCCGCTGCCGCCGCAGCCGATGAAGTGGATCTTTTTTACATTGTCCAGCAGGTGCTGGTTGTAATCGGTGTACATGAACATATAAGGCAACCTCCAAATAAATAACGGCCGCAGAGCAGACCGATTCAATCCATTCTATTAGGATACATCTTATTATATAATTTTTGGCGGACAAAATAAACAGGTAAACCCGAATTTTCGGAAAGAACCATAAATCCAATTCGGAATTTGTGATAAGTGTACAAGAAAACCGAAACCGGGAACTTCTTCATAAAAGATTTACATTTGCCTTTACAAAATACTTAACAACTTTGAATCATCTGTGGTAAAATAGAAAAGGACAATTTTTTAAGGGATCGTCGGTGCGACCGACAGAGGATGCAGAACGGTTTTATAAAAGGAGAAATAATGTGAGAATCAAGATCACAGCGGACAGCACCTGCGACCTGTCCGAAGAGCTTTTGGCACAGTGGGACATTGCCCTGATGCCCATGCACATTCTGATGGGTGAGGATAGCTATCTGGACGGCGTAACGATCCACCCGGCAGATGTGTTTGCCTATGTGAATGCGGGCGGCAAAATGCCCAAATCCGCCGCCGCAAATCTGGTGGAATATACCGAATTTTTTGAGCCGTTTGCCAAAGAGTGCGATGCGGTGATCCATATTTCGGTCAGCAGCAAGCTTTCGTCCTGCTTCCAGAATGCGAAGCTGGCGGCAGGCGAATTCGAGAATGTCTATGTGGTGGACAGCCAGAATATCTGTACCGGGCAGGGCTATCTGGTGCTGAAAGCGGCCAAGTGGGCTGCAGATGGCCTGCCTCCCCGCAACATTACGATGCGGCTGCAGAGCCTTGCCAAACGGGTAGAGCTGAGCTTTGTACTGGACAGGCTGGACTTTATGGCCAAGAGCGGCCGCTGCTCCGGTGTGCTGGCCTTCGGGGCAAACCTGCTGGGCATCAAGCCCGCACTGGAAGTGATCGACGGCGAGCTGAAGGTAGTCAAAAAATACCGCGGCAGCCTGCCCATCTGCGTGGGCAAGTACATCACCGACCGTCTGGTGGAACGCGACGACATCGAGGATAGCCTTGTGTTCATCTCCTCCTGCCAGCCGAAGCCCGGCTGCATGGATGCAGTGAAGGCGGGGCTGAAGAAATACGGCAGTTTCAAGGAATGCCACGAGACAGACATCGGCACCACCATCGGCGGCTATTCCGGCCCGGGTACCATTGGCATCGTGTTTGCACGGAAGGAAAAATAAAAAAGTGGCTGTTGCACATGCGACAGCCACTTTTTCTCACTGGGAGCGGCGTTTTAAAATTTCATCCAGAATGGCATCGGCCACATCGGCCTTGCTCATCAGCGGCAGCTCACGGGTGCCGTCCGGGGTAATGAGGGTGACTACATTGGTGTCCACACCAAAACCGGCACCGGCCACTTTCAGGTTGTTGGCAACCACCATGTCCAGATTCTTTTTGGTCAGCTTTGCAGAGGAGTTTTCCACAAGATCGCGGGTCTCCATGGAAAAACCGCACAGGAACTGGTGGGTCTTTTTGGGGCCGATGGTGCCCAGAATATCCGGTGTGCGTTCCAGAGGGATGGACATGTCGCCGTCCTTTTTTTTGATCTTGTCGTTTGCCACGGCAGCGGGGCGGTAGTCGGCCACGGCAGCGGCCATAATGAGCACATCCGTAGCATCAAAGCGGCTGGTGACGGCTTCGTACATCTGCTGAGCAGTGGTCACGGGCACATCGGTGGTAAACTTGACCGGCTGCAGGGCGGTCTCGCCGTGGATAAGGGTGACATCCGCGCCGCGCATGGCGGCGGCACGGGCAAGGGCATAGCCCATCTTGCCGGTGGAATGGTTGGTGAGGTAGCGCACCGGGTCCAGCGGCTCCTGCGTGGGGCCGGCGGTGACGGCAATGCGCAGACCGGCAAGATCTTTGGGCCGGGCAATGGCATGCAGGATATACTCGATCAGCACATCTTCCTTAGGCAGACGGCCGCTGCCAACATCCTTGCAGGCCAGCACGCCGCTCTCGGAGGGAATCACCATGAAGCCGTAGCGTTCCAGCGTGGCGATATTATCCTGCGTGATGGGGTTTTCCAGCATTCCGGTATTCATGGCCGGAGAAACGAGCTTGGGGCACTTTGCAGCCAACACTGTGGTGGTGAGCATATCATCGGCGATGCCGTGGGCCATCTTGGCGATGACGTTGGCAGTGGCCGGGGCGACAAGGATCACATCGGCTTTTTTTGCCAGCGAGATGTGGGTGACTTCAAACTTGAAATCCCGGTCAAAGGTATCCACCATGCACTTGTGGCCGGTAAGCGTTTCAAATGTAACAGGGGTGATGAACTGGGTCGCATTTTTGGTCATGATGACCTCCACATCGGCTCCCAGCTTGCGCAGTGCGCTGGCCACGTTGGCCATTTTATAGGCGGCAATGCCGCCGCTTACGCCCAGAAGGACGCATTTTCCGTTCAGATCCATTGGTAAAACCTCCTGCAAAAATGTACTGTTTCCACATTTCTTACCTTAGTATAATGCAAAAGTTCCGCCAGCACAACAAAATCTTTGTACAGGCTTGTAACTGGGGACAAAATGCGGTAAAATACAGCTTGACAAAGAATAGACAGACTGCGGTGAGGGGCAGGCCATCGGGGAGTTTTCTCCGCCGTCCTGCCGGATACTGCCGCGTTATAAAGGGAAAACAGAATTATGATCTTAGCCATTGATATAGGCAACACCACCGTCGCCCTTGGGGGCATTCGGGACGGACGTGTATGCTTTGTGGCGCGCATGGACACGGTGCGCACCCGCACGGCTGCAGAATATCGTGTCGAAATGGATAAAATTTTTGCGCACCGCCGCCATCCTGAGCGCCCCATGCGCTTTGAGGGCGCTGTGCTCACCAGCGTGGTGCCCCAGATCACCGGGGCACTGGCTGAGTGCGCCCGCCATTATACGGGCAGGAAGCCGGTCATCGTCTCGCCGGAGATCCGAACCGGACTGACCATGGGGGTGGATGAACCCCACGCCGTGGGCAAGGATCGCCTTGTGGATGCGGCTTATGCGGCGGCAAATTTTCCGCTGCCGGTGGTCACGGTGGATCTTGGCACTGCCACGACCTTTAATGTGGTGGACGAGAACCGCGTGTTCCGGGGCGGTGTCATCTGCCCGGGGCTTTCCACCGGGCTGCGGGCACTGGGCGACCGCTGTGCCCAGCTGCCGCAGGTGCATCTTGGCTCGCCCAAAAGCGCCATTGGTACCAACACCGAAAAATGCATGCTGTCCGGCTCCGTGATGGGCACGGCTGTGCTCATTGACGGCATGGTGCAGCGCATTGAGGAAGAGCTGGGCCGTCCGGCCACTCTGGTGGTAACAGGAGGGCTGGCAAAGTATGTGACACCGCTGTGCCGCCACCCGCTGACCTACGACCCGGAGCTGCTGATGAAGGGACTTGCCCTTTTGTACCAGCTCAATGCGTCCCAGCCGCAGCACCACAGTGCGGGCGGCGGCAGGCACTATGGACGGCAGAACCAGCACGGCCATGCAAAACAGCGCACCTACCCCAAAAAGCGCACCCGCCGCGAGCCGGAAGCGCTGGTAGGCTGACCAACGACAGGATGGGGAGAAAAATCAGATGAAATTAGGCATTCTTGGCACGGGCAAGATCGTGCGGGAATTTTTGCCATGGCTTGCAGAGCACACGCCTTTTACGGTGCAGGCCATCTGCAGCACCGAGCGCAGCGCCGAGCTGGCTCAGAGCCTTTGCGGCCAGTACGGCGTGCCGCAGCACACCACCAATTTTCTGGAACTGCTGCAGTGGGTGGATGTGGTGTACATTGCAGTGCCGAACCTGCAGCATGTGCGTTACGCCCGCGTGGCGCTGGAAGCAGGCAAACATGTGATTGTGGAAAAGCCGCTGGCACCCACGGCAGCCCAGACGGAAGAACTGGTAAATCTGGCACGGCACAAAAAAGTGTTCCTGTTTGAAGCCATCACCACCCAGTACCTTGAAAACTACGCAAAGATCCGGGAGCTGCTGCCCCGCATTGGCACCGTGAAGCTGGTACAGTGCAATTTCAGCCAGTATTCCAGCCGGTACGATGCCTTCTGTGCAGGCGATGTACAGCCTGCCTTTGACCCGGCCTGTGCCGGCGGTGCCCTGATGGATCTTGGCGTATATAATGTAAGCTACATCGTGGGCCTGTTCGGGGAGCCGAATCAGGCCAAATATACCGCCAACATGGAGCGCGGCATCGACACCAGCGGCATCCTGACCATGGATTACAGCGGCTTCAAGGCCGTGAGCATCGCCGCCAAGGACTGCGCGGCCCCGGCCCGGTACATCATTCAGGGCACGAAGGGCTATATCCTGCAGAAGTCCACCGCCAACTGCTGCGGCGGCATCACCTTCCACCCTAACGAGGGCAAGGAAGAGCACTATAACCTGAATGGCGGCAGGCCCCGGCAGGCGGCAGAGTTTGAAGCCTTTGCCCGTGCGCTGGAGAGCGGAGATCAGGAGCTGTGCGGCCGGATGCAGGATACCACCATCGCGGTGAGCCGTGTGCTCACGGTGGCCCGCCGCAATGCGGGCATCCGCTTCCCGTGCGACCACTGACCCCCAAAACAGCCATTTCCATTGGAACACGCCCTGACAAAACGCGCTCCAAATTATTTGAATATTTACTTTAAAACCCGCATAGAGCGGGCAGGTTTGCGCCGTATCCGACGTATAGGGCGGAACGGCAGCAGGAGGAAAACTGAATATGAAAAATACGAAAACTCTTACCCGTGTGGCGCTGCTGGTTGCCATTGAGCTGGTCATGAAGATGGTGGGTCTGGGCAGTGTGCCTGTGGGCCCGCTGTACATGAGCTTCCTGACCCTTCCCATTGCAGTGGGTGCCATCACCATGGGCCCCGCTGTGGGCGCATTGCTGGGCGGTGTGTTCGGCGCAGTGAGCTTCTACGATGCCATCACCGGTGCTTCCGCCATGACCGGCGCACTGTTTCAGGTGAGCCCCATCAACACCTTTATCCTGTGTGTGGGTATGCGTGTGCTGATGGGCCTGTGCTGCGGCCTGATCTTCAGCGGCCTGAAGCGCTTTGACAAGCCCGGCACCTGGAGCTACATCGTCAGCGCCATGAGCGCCCCGTTCCTGAACACGGTGTTCTTCATGGGCTGGATCGTGCTGGCCTTCTACGGCTGCGACTACGTGCAGAATCTGGTGTCCGTCAAGGGCGCTGCGAACCCCTTCATGTTCGTGGTGCTGCTGGTGGGCGTGCAGGGCGTGGCCGAGTTCCTTGTCTCCGGCATTCTGGGCGGCATCGTAGCCCGTGCTGTGGCAAAGTTCGTAAAATAAAAGATGTGCCGGATGTCAGGGCGGCGCATTCTATAATCGTGATAAAAAACTCCTCCGGCGAAAGCTGGAGGAGTTTTTTTCACAACAAATATTTCTCCTGCATAGGATGGCCCACGAGCAGGCAAAGGGGGATGCGGCATGGAAGCGAAAAAGCTGTTTGTGGTGGTGGGCACCGATGCCCGGCAGGCGGCGGCAGGCCGGGTGCTGGAACGGGCAGGTTATGCGGTGGGCGGAGCCGAACAGGTTGCACTGGCAGATTATATCCTGCTGCCTCTGCCGCTGGATGCGGCCCGCACCCCGCTGGCAGAGCTGCTGCGGGCCGCAAAGCCCGGTGCGGTGGCACTGGGCGGCAGGCTCTCAGTTCAGGCAAAGGCCATCGCACAGGAAGCTGGCGTGGAGCTGGTGGATTACTTTGCCCGACCGGAGCTGACGGTGTACAATGCCATCCCTACGGCGGAGGGCTGCATTGGCATCCTGCTGGCCGAGCGCACCCGTACCCTGTGGGGCACAAACCTTCTGCTGCTGGGCTTTGGCCCGGTGGGGCAGGCGCTGGGGGCGCGGCTGGCGGCACTGGGGGCAAATGTGACTGTCTGTGCCCGGCGCGCCGAACAGCGTGCGCTGGCCGAGAGCCTTGGTCTGCGGGGTGCAGAGCTTGCCCGGCTGGCCGCGCTGGCTCCGGCCTTTGATACGGTGGTGAACACCATCCCGGCCCCGGTGCTGACCGAGCCGGTGCTGACGGCTCTGCGGCCCGGCAGCCTGATCGTGGATCTGGCATCGAAGCCCGGCGGCACCGACTTTGCTGCGGCGCAGCGGCTGGGCTGCAAGGCCATCCATGCGCTCAGCCTGCCCGCCGCCTGTGCGCCGGACACGGCCGGGGAAGCGGTGGCGCGCACCGTGCTGACCATTTTGCGGGAGCGGGAGGAATGCACATGACCACACAGAAAAGGGGAAGCGCCGCATTTGCAGTGTGCGGCAGCTTCTGCACGCTGGAAACGGCATTGGAAGCAGCGCGGATGCTGACGCTGCAGGGCTGGGATCTGCTGCCCATTATGAGCTTTGCTGCAAAGCAGGATACCCGCTTTGGCACCGGGCAGTTCTGGCAGGAACGGCTGGAAGCCCTTACCGGCCACGCAGTGCTGGACACATTGCAGGCCGTGGAGCCGCTAGGCCCTAAAAAGCTGGCCAGTGCACTGGTGATCGCGCCCTGCACCGGGGCCACGCTGGCGCGGCTGGCGGAGGGCCTTTCCGATACGCCGGTAACGCTGGCGGCAAAAAGCCTTTTGCGGGTGGGATGCCCGGTGGTGGTGGGCGTTTCCACAAACGACGGGCTGGGCGCATCGGGGGAGAACATGGCCCGGCTCTACCAGCGCAAGCACTACTATTTTGTGCCCTACGGGCAGGATGACCCCACCCACAAGCCCAACAGCCTGAAGGCGGACTTTGCCCGTCTGCCCGCTGCACTGGACGCTGCGCTGGCCGGGCGGCAGCTGCAGCCCGTTCTGCTGCAAAACAACGTCTGAATGGCTTTTCAGCCGGGGTAAAGTGTGGTATACTATTATCTGATGCTTTGCCGGTGCAGTACGACGGGCAGAAAAACGCTCAATGGAGAAAAACCAAATGAAAAAACTGACAGCGGCGCTGTGCGTTGTGCTGCTTATGATCTGCGTGTTCGTGCCGGGGGCAGCGGCGGCTGGCCCTGCCCTTGGTGCCACCCGCGCTTACTGCATCATCGATGCAGACACCGGCCTTGTGCTGGCACAGCAGAATATGAACGAAGAGCTGCACCCGGCATCCATCACCAAGGTGATGACGCTGGGCCTTGCCTGCGAAAAGGCGCAGGGGAACTGGGATGATATAAAGCTCACCGTGACCCACGAGGATGTTTACTCGCTGGCGGGCACCGATTCCAGTCACATTGCCCTGCGCGAGGGCGAAGAAGTCCCCCTGACGGATGCGCTGTATGCCACCCAGATGGCCAGCGCCAACGACGGCGCGAACCTGTTGGCCGAATATGTGGGAGAGGGCACCATCGCGGACGGCGTGGCAAAGATGAATGCGCGGGTAGAAGAGCTGGGCCTTGCGCACACCCACTTTGCAAACCCTCACGGCATCAGTGACGACGACCACTACACCAGCTGCTACGATATGGCGCAGATCCTGCGCTGGGCACTGGAGCAGCCGGGCTTTGAGCAGGTGTTCACCCGCAATGAGATGTACACCATGGACCCCACCAACATCCAGCCCGTGACCCGCTACTTTTCCCAGCAGGACAAAATGCGCATTGGCTCCAGCCGGTACTACATCTCGTCCATTCTGGGTTCCAAGCTCGGTTATACCAACACGGCCCGCTACAGCTACGCCTGTCTGGCGGAGCAGAACGGCGTGCGGCTCATCTGCGTGACCATGCAGAGCGAGCTGAGCACCGATAAATACAACGATATGCGCACCCTGCTGGATTATGCGTTCAGCACCTTTACCGGCTACACCGACCTGCCCGCGCAGGGCATCACAGCACCGCTGAGCGTGGTGGGCGGCGGCGGGAGCCTTGGCACCGTGACCGTCTCCGACCCCGGCGTGCGGCTGCTGCTGGCCAACGGCCTGACTGCCGACGATGTGGAGGTGACGCTGGAACTGCCGGAAAGCTATGTCCTTGGCTCCGACCCGGAGGTGTACGCTGTGTACACCGTCCACGGCGGCGAAAAGCAGGAGAGCACCAGCGTGCGTGTGGATGCGGAAATTTCCGGCCTGCCTGAACTGCTGGAGAACAGCACCGGTCAGGAGCTGGAAGCGGCCAAGGCGGTAAAGCCCCAAAGCCATGCATTCTGGCTGCTGGGCATCTCGCTGGGGTCCACCGCAGCGGCAGCGCTGGTGACCTTTCTGGTGGTGCGGTTCATCACCTGGCGGAAGAAACGCCGCAGAACGCGCACGGAACAGGGACAGACCCGCCGCGGCAAATAAGCGCAAAAGCCTGCGTCGAACAGACTTTTCCAGATAAAACAAACATGCTTCACAAAAAGAGAGGTACAAAATATGGGCAAGTTTACGTTTACTCAGACCGAGATCCCCGGTGTTGTGGTCATTGAGCCGCAGGTGTTCGGCGACGACCGCGGCTATTTTATGGAGACCTATCAGAAGGATCAGTTTGCCGAAGCCGGCATCGATAAGGAATTCGTGCAGGACAACCAGAGCCGCTCCACCCGCGGCGTGCTGCGCGGCCTGCACTTCCAGAAGGAGCACACGCAGGGCAAGCTGGTGCGCGTGACCAAGGGCGAGGTGTTCGATGTGGCCGTGGATTGCCGCCCCCACAGCGCCACCTTCGGCAAGTGGGTGGGCGTGACCCTGTCCGAGGAGAACAAGAAGATGTTCTACATCCCGGAGGGCTTTGCACACGGTTTTCTGGTGCTGAGCGATGTGGCAGAGTTCTGCTACAAGTGCACCGATGTGTACGATCCCACCAGCGAGGGCGGCATCCCCTACGATGACCCCACCGTGAACGTGCAGTGGCCGGACTGCGGCTGCGAGCACAAGACCAGCGCAAAGGACAAGCTGCACGAGCCCTTTGCTGCACAGAAGTTTGAATATTTTGAAAAGTGGTGATCGCCTGTGGCAAAATTCAAAGCAATGTGGAACGGCTTCTGGTGCTACCGCTATCTGCTGTGGAACCTCGTCAGCCGTGACTTCAAGCTCAAATACCGCCGCAGCGTGCTGGGCGTGGTGTGGAGCGTTCTGAACCCGCTGCTCATGTGCCTTGTGTACTGGGCCGTGTTCAGCAGTCTGATGGACATGCGCGGCAGCGGCATCGACAACTTTGCCGTGTTCCTGATGTGCGGCCAGCTGCTGTTCAACTTCTTCAACGAGGCCACCTCCACCGGCATGAGCAGTGTGCTGGGCGCTGCGCCCCTGCTCAAAAAGGTGTATATCCCCAAGTATATCTTCCCGCTGGAAAAGTGCTGCTTTGCCATGGTGAACTGCGTGTTCAGCTTTGTGGCGCTGCTGCTGGTCATGATCTTTACCGGTGCACCCTTCCACCTGACCCTCATCGAGGCGGTCTACCCGCTGGTGACGCTGTTCTTCTTCAGTCTGGGCGTGGGCCTGCTTCTGGCAGCGGCTACCGTGTTCTTCCGGGATATCATGCACATCTGGAGCGTGTTCATCACCGCATTGCTGTATTTTTCCGCCATCTTCTACGACCCCACCCAGATGACCTTTTCCATCGGCGGGTTCAACATGCAGCAGATCATCAAGCTGAACCCCATGTACTGGTACATCACAGGCTTCCGCCGTACCGTGATGTGGGGCATCCCGCTGGATTTCAACATGTTCGCGGTGTGCGGCTGCTGCGCCGTGCTCTCCATGCTGGTGGGCGTGTGGGTGTTCCGCAAAACGCAGGACCGCTTTGTGCTGCATATTTAAGGAGGAAGAACAATGGAACCGATCATCAAAGTGGACAATGTTTCCATGTGCTTCAACCTCTCCAAGGAAAAGCATGAGAGCCTGAAAGAGTATTTTCTGGCCATGGTGCAGGGCCGCCTGCAGTACGATGAATTCTACGCCCTCAAGGATGTGAGTCTGGACATCATGCCCGGCGATTTCTACGGCCTTGTGGGCCTGAACGGCTCGGGCAAGTCCACCCTGCTCAAGACCATTGCGGGCGTGTACAAGCCCAGCAAGGGCAAGGTGACGGTCCGCGGCTCCATCGCCCCGCTCATCGAGCTGGGCGCGGGCTTTGATATGGACCTGACTGCCCGCGAGAACATCTATCTGAACGGCACGGTGCTGGGCTTCTCGCCCAAGTATCTGGACGAAAAGTTTGATGAGATCGTGGAGTTCAGCGAGCTGCAGAACTTTCTGGATGTGCCGCTCAAGAACTACTCCTCCGGCATGGTGGCCCGCATCGGCTTTGCCATTGCCACCATCACCAAGCCCGATATCCTCATTGCGGACGAGGTACTTTCGGTGGGCGATTTCCTGTTCCAGCAGAAGTGCGAAAAGCGGATGCAGGAGCTGATGGCGGGCGGCACCACGGTCATTCTGGTGTCTCACTCCATTGAGCAGATCGAGCGCATGTGCAGCAAGGTGGCATGGCTGAGCCACGGCCACCTGAAAATGAACGGCGATACGGCAACGGTTTGCGCGGCCTACAAGGCAACGCAGCGCGGCGAGGCCTGATATGAATGTACGACTGAAACGTGCCAGAGAACTGGCAGGCTATGCGGTGCAGCTGACGAAGGACGAGGGCCTGCCCACCATGCTCAAACGGGGCGCGGGCTTTGTCAAGCGCCGCTGCTTTGGCAAGCGTGCCCGCTATCTGCCCGCCAAAAAGGTGCTGGAAGCCCAGCGGGCCGAAATGGCCGGCAAAACGGCGGCAGACTGCGGCCTGCCCACCATCAGCATCCTGACCCCGCTGTATAATACACCGGAAAAATACCTGCGGGAATTTCTGGATTCCTTTGTGAACCAGACGGCCCCCAACGGTCAGCTCTGCCTTGCGGATGCTTCCGATGCAGAACATGCCGATGTGAAGCGCATCGTGGAGGAATATCAGACAAAGAATCAACGCATCGTATACAAAAAGATCGAAAACAAAGGCATTGCGGCCAACACCAATGCTGCGGCAGAGCTTGCCGCAGGGGAATATCTGGCCCTTGCCGACCACGATGATATCCTTGCGCCCCACGCCATGTACACCATGGGCAAAGCCATTCTGCAGCTGCGGGCGCAGGGCGAGCCGGACGGCTTCCTCTACAGCGATGAAGCACTCTTTTCCAAGAGCATCCAGCGGCCCATGGTGGCCCACTTCAAGCCGGATTACGCCCCGGACTACCTGCTGTGCTGCAACTACATCTGCCACTTGGCGGTGTTCCAAAAGGCGCTGTGGGATGAGATCGGCGGGGAGCGGCCGGAGTGCGACGGCAGTCAGGACCACGATCTGTTCCTGCGCCTTGTGGAAAAGACCAGCGGCGCGGCCCATGTACCACAGGTGCTGTACTACTGGCGGGTGCACGCAGGCTCCACCTCCGGCGGCACCGATGCCAAGCCCTATGTGGCGGCAGCAGCCAAAAAGGCGCTGGCCGGCCATCTGGCCCGCACCGGACGCACCGGCACCGTGGAGGATGGCCTGTTCCCCAGTACCTACCGGGTGAAGTGGGATATCGTGGGCGACCCGAAGGTAAGCATCCTCATCCCGAACAAGGACCACACCGACGATCTGGAAAAGTGCCTGCACAGCATCTGGACCAAAACCAGCTGGGAGAACTTTGAGGTCATCGTCATCGAGAACAACTCCACCGAACCGGCCACCTTTACCTATTATAAGGAAGCCCGGCAGCGCTACGACGGCCTGCAGGTGGTCAGCTACCCGCAGAAGGGCTTCAACTTTTCCGGCATCAACAACTTTGGCCGACAGTACGCCAGCGGGGATTACCTGCTGCTGCTGAACAACGACGTGGAGGTGCGCAATGCGGATTGGCTCACGGAGCTTTTGCGGCAGTGCGCCCACCCCGGCGGCGCGGCCATCTGCGGCGCGGAGCTGCTTTACCCGGACGAGACGTTGCAGCATGCGGGCGTTGTGACCGGCCTTGGCGGCTACGCGGGCCACAGCCACAAATACCGCAAGGCGGGCGGCAGCGGCTACATGTTCCGCGCTGCAACGGTGCAGGACTTTTCCGCCGTCACCGGTGCCTGCCTGCTGGTAAAGACCAGCGTGTGGGACGAAGTGGGCGGTCTGGACGAAGCCTTTGCGGTGGCCTTCAACGATGTGGATTTCTGTCTGCGGGTGCGGGATGCAGGGTACCGCATTGCGTGGACACCCTATGCTCAGCTGACCCATTACGAGAGCAAGAGCCGCGGCGGCGACGAAAAAGACCCGGTGAAGGCCCGGCGCTTTGCCGCCGAGCAGCAGCGGCTGTATGCCGTGCACGGCAAGGCGAACATCCTGCACGACCCCTACTACAACCCCAACCTGACCATGGACCGGGAGGATTTTTCCGAAAGCAATGATCTGCGCGGGCTGAAAGAGGGACGTATCACGGTGCAGTGGAGGAAATAACAGCATGAACATCAAGGGCCATTTTGAGACCATCACCCGGCACAAGCTGCTGGTGATGAAATACTGCTTTGCCTGCGGGCTCTATGAGCAGGGCCTTGCCCACGACCTGAGCAAGTACAGCCCTACCGAGTTCATTCCGGGCTGCATCTATTATCAGGGTGACCACAGCCCCAACGAAGCGGAACGTCTGGCGCGGGGCTATTCCTCCGCGTGGCTGCACCACAAGGGCCGCAACAAGCACCATCTGGAATACTGGATCGATTACAGCACCCGGAAGGCGGGCCTTGCCGGCATGAAGATGCCCCTGCGCTATGTGTGCGAAATGGTGTGCGACCGCGTGGCCGCCAGCCAGATCTATCTGGGCGACAAGTACACCGATGCTTCCCCGTGGGAATACTACGAGCGCAGCAAGACCCACTACCTGCTCCACCCGGACACCCGTGCCCTGCTGGAAGAGCTGCTGAAGATGGTGCGGGACCTTGGGCATGACCGCACCTTTGAGCACATGAAATACCTGCTGGGCTGCGAAAAAGATTATTAAAAGGAATATTTTGCCTAAAAACACCGCTGAGGGAGACCCGGCGGTGTTTTTTGTATGCCATAAAACAACACATCCCCCAGCCCGTGCGGCGCTGCCGTTCAGGCTGGGGGATGCTTTTTGTGCAAGACGGGTGTTACTGCTCGTTCTCGTAGATCTGGATATAACGGGGTGCGTTCTTATCCTGAATGAACAGCAGCGCGGCGGTCAGGGCCACCGCCAGAGCAGTGAGGACGGCGAGCAGTGCTTTGAGAACCTTCATCGTTTCAAGCCTCCTTGGTAAGTCTGGCGCGGAGCGGGGGACGTTCCGCAGTTTTTGGCTGCCCTTAGTATAGCATAATCCGCATACAAAGGCAAACACCGGATGCAGGAAGAAAAATACGGTGGTTAGCTATATATAACCGCGAAAAAATGAAAAGAAAGTTCAGGAAAATACATCATTTTTGTGCCATTGTCGTTGACTTCCCACGCCAAAATGATACAATAAACATGTTAAGCAGCTGCTGTCCCTGTACCAGTGCGCCTGCATGGGCGTGGGGGCGGCAATTCAAGCAGAATGGGGGATTTGAATTCCATGTTGAACAAGCTGAAACGTGCGGCGCTTGGCGCGCATACGCCGCATGACAAGGCAACTGCTGCAAGCAAACCGGTCCCGATGCCTCTGCCCGCGCAGGTACGCATCCTCATGAGCCAGCATATCGGCGCTCCCGCCAAAGCTCTGGTCAAAAAGGGCGACGAGGTGTTCGTTGGTACAAAGATCGGCGAGGCTGGCGGCTTCGTCTCTGCAAACATCCACTCCAGTGTCTCCGGCACGGTTGCCGCAGTGGAGCCCTTCCGTCTGTCCAATGGCCGCATGTGCGACTCTGTCGTCATCAAGACCGATGGCAAACAGACCGTGGACCCGGCTGTCAAGGCACCGGAAGTGACCGATAAGGCCAGCTTCCTCAAGGCTGTGCGTGAGTGCGGCCTGGTCGGTCTGGGCGGCGCAGGCTTCCCGACCGACGTAAAGCTGCAGCCCAAGCAGCAGGTGGATACCCTGCTGATCAACGCTTCCGAGTGCGAAGTGTGGCTGACCAGCGATACGCAGGAGATGCTGAACTGCAGCGATGATATCATCCGCGGCATCAAGGCCGTGTTGCAGTACACCGGCATCCCGAAGTGCGTCATCGGCATTGAGAACAACAAGCCCGAGTGCATCGACCTGCTGTGCAAAAAGACCAATGGCGACAGCACCATCGAGGTCAAGCCCCTGCCCAGTGTCTACGGCACCGGCGCAGAGCTGATCCTTATTGAAAAGTGTCTGGGCCGCGAAGTGCCCCACGGCGGTCTGCCCGCAGATGCCGGCGCCATCGTCATGAACGTGACCAGCGTTTCCACCCTTGGCAAGTATCTGGCTACCGGTATGCCGGTGGTCGAGCGCACCATCACCGTGGACGGCGATGCCTGCGCAAAGCCCCAGAACATCGTTGTCCCCGTGGGCACTGCCTATCAGGACATCATTGATTTTGCGGGTGTCAAGGGCGAGCTGGGCAAAGTGGTTGCCGGCGGTGCCATGATGGGCCCCGCTGTGGAGAACCTGAGCTACCCCACCACCAAGACCACCTCCGGCCTGATCTTCCTGAGCAAGGCCGCTGCAGAGCCTGCACCGGTGAATCCCTGCATCCGCTGCGGCCGCTGCGTGGAGTACTGCCCCATGGGTCTGGAGCCTGTGGAGGTCAATCAGGCATACGCTGCACGCGATGTGCAGGAGCTGGGCAAGCTGCATGCAGACTACTGCTTCAACTGCGGCAGCTGCTCGTTCGTCTGCCCGGCAAAGCGCCCTGTTACCCAGATGATGAGTCTGGCAAAGGCGTTCTACCTTGGTGAAATCAAAAAAGGAGGCAATAAGTAATGGATACGAAGCTTATTGTTTCGGCTTCCCCGCATGTGCGCAGCGAAGAGACCACCCAGAGCCTGATGGCCAACGTGATCGTCGCCCTGTGCCCCTGCGTGGTGGCCTCTGCCATCATTTTTGGTATGCGTGCACTGCTGGTAACAGCCGTGTCCGTGGTGGCCTGCGTGGCCTTTGAGTGGCTGTACTGCAAGCTGCTCGAGAAGCCCAACCCCATCAGCGACCTGTCCGCCGTCGTCACCGGCATCATTCTGGCTATGAACGTGCCCGTGGGCATGCCCATCGGCCAGCTCATCATCGGTGATCTGGTGGCCATCGTCATCGTCAAGCAGCTGTTCGGCGGCATCGGCATGAACTTTGCCAACCCCGCTCTGGTGGGCCGTATCGTGCTGTTCATCAGCTTTGCCGGTTCCATGAACAAGTGGGTGTTCCCGGATGCAGCGGTGGATCAGCTGTCTAGCGCTACCCCGCTGGCTGTGGCCGATAAGTCCAAGCTGAGCCTGCTGGATCTGTTCATGGGCATCCACGGCGGTGTGCTGGGCGAGACCTGCGCACTGGCCATCGTGCTGGGCCTGATTTATCTGGTGGCCACCAAGACCATCAGCATCGCCATCCCGGCTTCTTACGTCGGCAGCATGTTCGTGTTCTACCTCATTGCTACCCACAGTGTGCACGAGGCTCTGGTTGCCGTGCTGAGCGGCGGCCTGCTGTTCGGTGCTGTGTTCATGGCTACCGACTACGTTACCAGCCCCTTCACCCTGAAGGGCAAGCTGGTGTACGGCGTGGCACTGGGCATCGTCACCTTTGCCATCCGTTACTGGGGCAGCTACACCGAGGGCGTGTCCTTCGCACTGCTGTTCATGAACCTGTGGGTTCCCTACATCAACGATCTGACCCGTCAGACCCCGTATGGCTACATCAAGCCTGCAAAGAAAGCAAAGGAGGGTGCTGGCAAATGAGTAAGTCTTCCAACTGGGAGAGCACCATCAAGCCCATTGTTGTGCTGAGCGTTATCTCCCTGATCGCCAGCCTGCTGCTGGCACTGGTGAACGGCATGACCGCCCCGGTCATTGCCGAGAACACCAAGCGCACCACTCTGGCCGCTTATGTCGGCGTGCTGCCCTCCGTTTCGGATGCCAGCGAGCTGGAAGAAGTGACCGATTACACCACCGCCGGCATCACCGGCGTGGTCAAGGCTCCGGACGGCAGCACCGCAATCAAGGCCGAGGAAAAGGGCTTTGACGGCGGTATCCTGACCGTTATCATGGGCTTTGATGCCAATGGTGCCGAGACCGGCATCTGGGTAGACGCTTCCACCCAGACCAAGGGCATCGGCTCCAACGTGAGCAGTGACGACTTCCTGGCGCAGTTCGACGGCATGGACGGCACCCAGAACATTGTGATGAATCAGGATTACGACGCCTACAGCGGCGCAACCATCTCCTCCACCGCACTGTTTGCTGCCATCAATGACTGTGTCAACTGCTACAACGAGCTGGCGTAAAGGAGGTTGGTAAGAAATGGCACAAGAAAATAAGTCCAAGGTAAGCATCCTTACCAACGGCATTATCAAAGAAAACCCCGTTCTGCGTCTGGTTCTGGGTACCTGCTCCATTCTGGCAGTTACCACTGCAGTTTCCAGCGCTCTGGGCATGGGTGCCGCCTTCACCTTCGTGCTGGTGTGCTCCAATATCATGATCTCCCTGCTGCGCAAGGTGATCCCCGGCAAGGTGCATCTGCCCTGCTACATCGTCATTATCGCAAGCTTCGTGACCATCGTTCAGATGTTCATGCAGGCTTACATGGAAAGCCTGTACAACGCTCTGGGTGTGTTCCTGCCCCTGATCGTTGTCAACTGTATCATTCTGGGCCGTGCCGAGATGTTCGCCTGCAAGAACAGCGTGGTGGATTCCGCACTGGACGGCGTGGGCATGGGCCTCGGCTACACCCTCACCGCTACTCTGATGGCCTCCATCCGTGAGATCCTGGGCAGCGGCACCTGGCTGGGCTTCCAGATCATTCCGGAAAGCGTTGCCAAGGTCTCCATCATGACGCAGGCTCCCGGCGCATTCTTCTGCTTTGGCCTGTTGATGGCCGGCTGTGTGTGGCTGGAAGGCAAGCTGGATGCCCGCATCGAGCGCAAGAGCTGCTGCGACCTTGATAACCTGAAGAAGGAGGCAGAATAAGATGTTAGTAAAACTCGCTGCGATCTTCTTCAGCATGATCTTGGTCAACAACTACGTGCTGGTGAAGTTCTACGGTATCTGCCCGTTCCTGGGCGTTTCCAAAAAGCTGGATTCTGCGGTTGGTATGTCCGGCGCCGTCATCTTCGTCATGTTCATGGCAACGGCCGTTACCTTCCCCATCCAGATCTTCATTCTGGACCCGGCTGGTCTGAGCTACCTGCAGACCATCGTGTTCATTCTGGTCATTGCTGTTCTGGTGCAGTTCATCGAGATCTTCCTCAAGAAGTACGTGGTTGCACTGTATAACTCTCTGGGCGTTTACCTGCCCCTGATCACCACCAACTGCTGTGTTCTGGCTGTCACCATTCTGGTCGTGGGCGACTACGGCGCAGATGTGGCTGCTCTGGGCTTCGGTGTTGCTTACATTGAGGCTCTGGTGTGTGCCATCGGCGCAGGCTGCGGCTTCATGCTGGCTATGGTCATGTTCAGCGGCGTGCGCAAGCGCGTGGAAGCCTGCGATCCCCCGGCACCCTTCAAGGGCCTGCCCATCACCCTGATCGCAGCAGCAATCACCAGCCTGTCCTTCATGGGCTTCGGCGGCATCGTCGAAAACCTGTTCAATGTCACGCTGTAAGGGAGGAACAGGATTATGAATATTGTATCTGCTGTTATCCTGTGTACCATCGTGGGCGCAGTCGGCGCGATCGTTCTGGTCGCAGCGTCCAAGTTCATGGCGGTGGAGGAAGACCCCCGCATTGAAGAAGTTACCAACTGCCTTGCCGGTGCAAACTGCGGCGGCTGCGGCTACGCAGGCTGTGCGGACTACGCAAAGGCTGTGGTCATGGACGGCGTGCCCTGCGACAAGTGCGCACCCGGCGGCCCCAAGGCTGCCGCTGCCATTGCCAAGATCATGGGCGGCACGGCCAGCGCTGTGGAAAAGAAGGCGGTTGTCCAGTGTCAGGGCAATTCCGAGCACTGCAAGCCTGCTTATGATTACAAGGGCATCCAGACCTGTGCAGCCGCTGCAGCCCTGTACGGCGGCCCCAAGACCTGCTCCTTTGCCTGCGTTGGCCTGGGCGACTGCACCAAGGTGTGTAAGTTCGATGCCATCCACATTGTGGACGGTGTTGCCAAGGTGGACAAGGACAAGTGCACCGGCTGCGGTGCCTGCGCAAACATCTGCCCCAAGCAGGTCATCATGATCGATGTGGGCGGCCCGCGCAAGCCGGTGGTCATGTGCTCCAACAAGGACAAGGGTGCTGTGGCAAACAAGCTGTGCACCACCTCCTGCATTGCCTGCGGCATGTGCGAGCGCACCTGTAAGTTCGACGCTATCCACGTGGTGGACGGCGTGGCCCGCATCGACTATGACAAGTGCAAGGGCTGCGGCATGTGTGCCCAGAAGTGCCCCAAGCACATCATCCTCTTCCCGCTGAAGGATGACCCCAATCCCCCGAAGCCCGTGGTGAAGCCCGCCGCTCCCGCTGCTGCCCCCGCAGCAAAGCCGGAAGCCAAGGCTGAGGCAAAGCCCGAGACCAAGGCAGAGTAAACTGTAAATTAAAGCCCGCCGTGCAGCGATGCCCGGCGGGCTTTTTGCAACTTTTTGTAAGAAAATCCGGTTGCAATGATGCGGAATTATGGTTAAATAGAAGGAGGATATTTTCACAGAAAGAGGACGATCATGGAACAACAGTCTGCACGCCTGCGGAATACAGGCTTTCTTACTTTCTTCTTCAGTGGCATCTGTGCCATCAGTGCGGGCGTGGTGGTCAGCCTGCTGCAGGAGCGCTACGGCTTTGCCTACGGCATGACCGGCACCCTGCTCTCACTTATGAGTGTGGGTAATCTGCTGGCAGGCCTGCTCATCGGTATGCTGCCCAGTGTACTGGGCATGAAGCCCAGTGTGCTGCTGCTCACCATCGGCTATGCGGTGGGCTACGGCATCATGGGCCTGACCGGTGTAGAGATCCTGCTGGCAGTGGCTTTCTTTGTGGTGGGCATTGCTAGGGGCAGCGTTATGAACACCTGCACCATTCTGGTCAGCGATCACTCTGCCGACCGCACCCGCGGAATGAACCTGATGCACAGCTGCTACGCCTGCGGTGCGCTGCTGTGCCCCTTCCTCATTGCGGCAGCGGCGAAGGTGAGCACTGAGCTGGCGGTGTTCCTGCTGGCGGCACTGGGACTTGTGCTGTGGCTGGTGTATGCCTTTACCCCGCTGGGCGGCGACAAGGCCAAGAATGCCAAGGAAAAGCAGGCCATTGACTGGAGCTTTCTGCGTTCGGCACGGTTCTGGATGCTGACCGGCCTTTTGTTCTTCCAGAACGCTGCAGAGCAGAGCGTCAACGGCTGGATGGTCACTTACTTCAAGGGCAGCGGCATCATTGCGGGCACACTGGCGGCTTACACCGTCACGGTCATGTGGGGTGCCACGCTGGTGGCCCGTCTGCTGATCGCATTCGTGTTCCCGTTCAGGAGCCCGCGCAAGGCCATGGTGGGCATGAGCGTGCTGTGCACCTTCTTCTATGTGCTGCTGGTCATGGCCCACACGCAGGGCATGGCCATCGTGCTGCTGTTTGCGTTTGCGTTCTCCATGGCGGGCCTGAACCCCACCGCTGTGGCCAGCGCGGGCCGCATGACCAGCGTGACCAGCATGGGCATCATGCTGCCGGCGGCATCCAGCGGTGCCATCCTCATGCCGTGGATCATTGGCATCGTAGCCGAAAAGGCTGGCCTTGCCGCCGGTATGGCTTCCAACATCGTGCCCTGCGTGGGGCTGATTATTTTCACCCTGCTGGTGGCAAAGCTGCCGGAAGAGTAAACCCTCTCAGGCGCTATCGCGCCAGCTCCCCCGAAGGGGGGAGCTTTATGTGCTAAAACCGTTTGGTATTCTCTTTTCAGTAAAGAAAATAACCGTTGAGAAGTAGAAAAAGCTCCCCTCTCGGGGGAGCTGGCATTGCGCAGCAATGACTGAGAGGGTTATTTCTCAATGCCTCTGGCCTTCGCGCTGAACTCGCACCCGCAGTAATCCTGCCGGTACAGGCCGTATTCCTCCGAAAGCTGCAGGCTGCGCAGATAGCCGTTGTGCTTTTTGAAGTCCGAAGGCAGATGCTTTACGCCGAACTCGGCTTCCAGCTCCTGCCCGATGGCATTGATGCGCTTGGCATCTTTATGCGGGCTGATGGACAGTGTGGTGGTGAACCAGTCGAAGCCGTTCTCACTGGCGTATTGCGCCGCCCGGCGCATCCGCAGCCGGTAGCAGATCGTGCACCGGCTGCCCCGCTCCGGCTCGTTTTCAAGGCCGGTGACAGCAGAGTAGAACTCCTGCGGGTCGTAGTGGTCCTCCACCACGGTCACGCCCAGAGGATGGGCTGCTGCCACGAACTTCTTCAGCTCTTCGCCGCGGCGGTAGTATTCCTCTGCAGGCCATGTGTTGGGGTTATAGTAAAGCACTGTGATCTCAAAATACTGGCACAGCTGTTCCAGCACTGCGCTGGAGCAGGGGCCGCAGCAGGCGTGGAGCAAAAGGCGCGGCCGGGTGCCGTCCAGCGTTTTGAGCACGGCATCCATCTGCTGTGCAAAATTCAATTGAGTTGCCATTTTTATCATCCTTTGCTATACTGATTGAGAAAATTCCTTAAAAAGCTCGCCCTTTCGGGGGAGCTGGCATTGCGCAGCAATGACTGAGAGGGTTTGCTTTCTTATTATAACATATTCCGCTTGAAAATACAGGAGGCACCATGACACAGGAAAAGATCGCCCGCATCAACGAGCTGGCAAAAAAGAGCAAGACCACCGGCCTGACCGAGGCCGAAAAGGCAGAGCAGCAGGCCCTGCGCCGCGAATACATCGACGACATGAAGGCCAGCCTGCGCGCGCAGCTGGCCAACACCTCCATTCAGGAGCCGGACGGCACCATCCACAAGGTGACCCGCCGTGCCGACCTTGAGAACCCCCGCAGCTGAACGCACAATTTTGCGCACACTTTTTTGGAGGAAAACGCAGCCCAAAGCTGTGTTTTCCTCTTTTTTTGCACGGCGATCTGTGCTATACTATACTTGCATTGGTATGTGCTTTGTGTATGCCTGCTGATGTGTTTTCCCAAGGTGGCGTATCCCGGGCAAGGTGCACGGAAAAGGCTGTCTTTTGAAAAAATGATAAAGAGGTCATTTATTATGCTTACTGCAATTACGGGTATCAACTGGGGCGATGAAGGCAAGGGCCGCATGGTCGACCTCATCAGCCAGGAGTATGACATCGTTGCACGTTATCAGGGCGGCAACAACGCCGGTCACACGGTCAAGAACGAGCGCGGCAAGTTCGTGCTGAATCTGCTGCCCTCCGGCATCCTGCGTCCGAACGTGGTCTGCGTTATGGGCAACGGCATGGTCATCGACCCGCATCATCTGGACGGCGAGATCAACAAGCTGCGGGAGCAGGGCGTTGAGATCAGCCCGGCAAACCTGAAGATCTCCGACCGTGCAACCATCACCATGCCCTACCATGTGGAGCAGGACGGTCTGGAAGAAGCACGTCTGTCCAAGACCGGCGCACAGTTCGGCTCCACCAAGCGCGGCATTGCCTACGCTTACGGCGACAAGTACATGAAGAAGACCTTGCGCATGGGCGACCTGCTGCATCTGGACGACGCTGTGAAGAAGCGCCTCGTCACCATGGTGGATTCCAAGAATCTGGTCATGGAGGGCAGCTACAACGCAGCTCCCATCAGCGTGGATGAGATGTGGGCATGGCTCGAAAAGTATGCCGCCATCTTCAAGGACTACATCTGCGATGTGGGCCAGTATCTGGCCGATGCAGACGCTGCAGGCAAGAAGGTCCTGTTCGAGGCTCAGCTGGGCGCTCTGCGCGACATCGATTTCGGCATTTACCCCTATACCACCTCTTCCAACGTCATCGGTGCTTACGCTCCCATCGGCGCAGGCATCCCGGGCCACAAGCTGCACAACTCCATCGGCGTGATGAAGGCTTACTCCTCCTGCGTGGGTGACGGCCCCTTCACTGCCGAGCTGGCTATGACCGAAGAGGAAAAGCACGACCTGCGTGAGGCTGGCCACGAGTACGGTGCAGCCACCGGCCGTCCCCGCCGCGTTGGCCCCATCGATCTGGTGGCAAGCCGCTACGGCGTGTTCTGCCAGGGCTGCGATGAAGTTGCTCTGACCCTGCTGGACGTGCTGGACTACATGGAAAAGATCCCCATGGTCACTGCCTACAAGCTGACCGATGGCAGCACGACCACCCGCTTCCCCATGGGCGAAGCTCTGGACACCGCACAGCCCGTGGTGGAGTACCTGCCCGGCTGGCACTGCGATATCACCGCAGCCCGCAAGTGGGAAGACCTGCCCAAGGAAGCACGCGATTACGTGGAATATCTGGAAAAGGCTGTCGGCTGCAAGATCACCTACATCTCTGTGGGTGCCGAGCGTGAGGCTTATATCCACCACGTATGATCCCCTGCAAAGCTCCTGAATGATTCAGAAAAGGAAGCGTCACAGATGTTTGATATCATTACCGACAGCGCATGCGACCTGACGCTGGACACTGCCAAACAGCTCCAAATCGAGGTCGTGCCCTTCTATGTCTCGCTGGACGGCGAGCACTACCGCAAAGAAGGCAAGGAGATCGCCGTGCGGGACTTCTACCAGTTCATGGTGGACAACCCTTCGGCCTACCCCAAAACCAGCCTTGCTTCCATTGAGGACTTTGAGCAGGCATTCCGTGCCCATGCTGCTGCTGGCCGGGATGTGCTGTGTCTGGTGTTCACCAGCAAGATGAGCGGCTGTGTGGGCAGCGCCCGCAATGCCCGGGATCTGGTGCTGGAAGATTTCCCCGATGCCCGCATTGAGGTCATTGACAGCGCGGCGGCTACCGTTACCGAGTCCACCATGGTGGAAAACGCCGTGGCCATGCGGGACGCAGGCTGCACGCTGGACGAGACTGTGACATGGCTGGAAGCAGAGAAAGCTACCAACCAGATCTTCTTCACGGTAGGCAATCTGGACTATCTCATTAAGGGCGGCCGCATTGGCAAGGTGACGGGCCGTGCAGCCAACATGCTGGGCATCAAGCCGATGATCCTGTTCAAGGATGGCGAGATCTTCTCCGGCGGTGTGGCACGCGGCCGACAGAAGAGCTTTGAAAAAGCGCTGGAACAGCTGATGAACTATCTGGATGCCCACGGCGGCACCCCGGACGACTACCGCATCACCGTAGGCTACGGCTACGACGAAGAGGAAGGCAAGCGCCTGTGGATGCAGACCCGCGCGGCCCTGCGTGCAAAGTACCCCGGCGCTCAGTGCGAAGTGGGCCTGCTGCAGATCGGCTGCACCATTGCCGTGCACACCGGCCCCTATGCGCTGGGCATGGGCGTGATGCGCCGCTGGAAAAAGCAGGGCTGAGATCACATTATATGAATTTTTGAACTCCAGAAAATCTATGGATTTTTTGGGGTTCTTTTTTTAGAGCAATGCTTCCCATACAGAGCGTATTCGAGTGGAACAGATTTCTTGACTTTTATGCAATTCTTCTCCACCGGATAAGTTCTCTTTTGCGTGCCAAAAGAGAACCAGAAAAGCACCCGCTACTTTCGAGGCGCGGGAGGCGGCGGGTTGCGGCTCCCTGCGTCTGCTTCGTG
>ENA-UEQP01000990-UEQP01000990.1-human-gut-metagenome-genome-assembly--contig:-NODE-990-length-28746-cov-5.983920_pt1 | contig 28746 bp, 20 predicted proteins | sample MGYA00242951_ERZ507951 | MGnify/ENA primary metagenome ERZ507951 (study PRJEB26167, sample SAMN06115539) | human gut metagenome | host: Homo sapiens | place: China:Shanxi | collected 2015-11-18...
TGCCAGCGATGAGATCTGGGGCTGTGCGGAGACAGCTTTTACAGAAGAGAAGTCCATGAAGATCCTCTGTGATGTTTTAAAGGCAGAGGGGTTTGAGGTCGAGACGGGTCTTGCAGGTGTAAAGACAGCTTTTAAGGGTACTTTCGGCTCCGGTAAACCTGTGATCGGTATTCTGGGTGAGTTTGACGCCCTGTCCGGACTGGACCAGGAAGCGGGAGCGACTGAGAAGATCGTTGTACATGACGGCGCGAGCGGACATGGCTGCGGTCACAATATGCTGGGCACGGCGTCTCTCTCAGCAGCGATCGGGATCAAGAAGTACCTGGAGGAGAGCAAGAAGCCGGGTACGGTCATTTATTTTGGCTGTCCGGGCGAGGAAGGCGGTTCCGGTAAGGCATTTATGGCGAAGGGCGGTGTGTTCGCAAATCTGGATGCGGCGATCACATGGCACCCGGGCGATATTACGATCGCGGATACGGGAAGTTCTCTGGCGAATTATCAGGTTGCGTACAAGTTCTATGGAAAGAGTGCTCATGCCGGCGGAGCTCCGCATCTTGGAAGAAGTGCGCTGGATGCGCTGGAACTCATGAATATGGGTGTGCAGTTTTTGCGTGAGCATGTGATCCCGGAGGCAAGAATTCATTATGCGATCACAAACACCGGCGGATATTCTCCGAACGTGGTACAGCCGTATGCGGAGGTCCTTTATCTGATCCGTGCTCCGAAGAACAGTCAGGTCGAGGAGATCTACAGACGTGTCAATAAGATCGCAGAGGGTGCTGCCCACATGACGGAGACACGCGTGGAGATCGATTTTGTAAAGGGCTGCTCCAACCTGATGAGCAACAAGGTGATCGCGAAGGAGCTCTGGGACAATCTTGTGGAGCTCGGTGCACCGGAGTATACGGAGGATGAGCTGAAGTTTGCGAAGGCGATCAGTGAAGGTGTTGGCGACAGCCGGTTCGAGTCTCTGGAGAAGGTCGCAAAGAACTGCAAGGACAAGAAGGTCAAAGCGGAGGTCCTTTCCCACAAGGGCGAGGATATCTATCGTTTTGTCGCTCCGTTCAACCCGGACGGGATCATGTCCTTTGGATCCACGGATGTCGGCGATGTGAGCTGGAACTGCCCGACGGCACAGGCGTATGTGACGACCTGGGCAGCAGGTACACCGGGCCATTCCTGGCAGGTTGTTTCCCAGGGCAAGAGCGGACTTGCGCATAAAGGTCTGATCTATGCGGCGAAAGCGATGGCGGGAGCTGCTGTTGATATGTACGAGGATCCGGAGATCATCGCGAAGGCGAAGGCCGAGATGGAGGAAGATCTGGACGGTGAGACTTACCACTGCCCGATCCCGGATGGCTGCAAACCGAGAGCACTCGGAATGAAGATGTAAGAAAAACGGAACATAGGATCACGGATGATCCGGTAAAAAAAGAAGGAAAAGTTTCCCGGTGCTGCCAGGAAGACTTTTCCTTCTTTTTATATGTTCATAGAAAATCCCAAATCCAGTGATCAGATCCGTTTTAATTCATACTGTCCTGTTCCGAGACCGATCTTTTCTGCCTGCTCCAGAGTTGCTTTCCACTCGATGTTTGGATTGGAGTCCTTGAAGTGGTCGTGGTGGCAGTGCCATTCCGGATCTGCGAGGTGCTCACCGAGCTGGCTGTTGGCGATCGGAGCCGCATTCAGACAGGCATCCGCGCAGGCCTGGTCCAGAGCCACCGGATCGAAGCTTGCGAACATTCCGATATCCGGAAGGATCGGGGCATCATTTTCACCGTGGCAGTCACAGTTCGGACTGATATCCTGCACAAGGGAAATATGGAAGCACGGGCGGTCATAACAGACAGCCTGCGCGTACTCTGCCATCTTGCGGTCTAAAAGCTCGTTGGCATTGTAGTTCGGGTTGTAGATAGCATCAAAGCTGCAGGCACCGATACAGCGGCCGCAACCTTTGCACTTGTCATAATCGATGACGGCTTTCTTATTTACATATGTAATAGCATCGCTTCCGCACTCCTTCGCACAGCGTCTGCAGCCGCGGCAGAGCTTTTCACGGACGGACGGCTTTCCGCTTGCATGCTGCTGCATTTTTCCGGCACGGCTTCCGCAGCCCATACCGATGTTTTTGATGGCACCACCGAAACCGGTGGATTCATGACCTTTGAAATGGGTCAGGCTGATAAAGACGTCGGCGTCCATAACCGCGTGGCCGATGAAGGCCGTCTTGCAGTATTCTCCGTTCACGACCGGAACCTCCACCTCGTCAGTTCCGCGAAGACCGTCACCGATGATGATCTGGCAGCCGGTGGAGATCGGGTTGAAGCCATTGAGGTTTGCACAGTCTAAATGATCCAGGGCATTTTTTCTGCTGCCCGGATACAGGGTGTTGCAGTCGGTCAGAAACGGCATGCCGCCCTGTTCCTTACAGAGATCTGCTACCGCTTTTGCGTAGTTCGGACGAAGGAAGGCGAGGTTTCCAAGTTCACCGAAATGCATTTTGATCGCGACGAATTTTCCGTCCATGTCAATGTTTTTGATCCCTGCAGCAACGCAGAGCTTTTTCAGCTTGTCCAACTGGCTGGTTCCAACCGAACACCGGAAATCAGTAAAATAAACCGTTGATTTTTCCATGCTTACAAAGTCCTCCTTTAATAAATACTTCGCAACGCTCCAGTACCGTAAAGTCTGCGTTTTACTGCGGCGAGTACGGCCGGCGCGACCAGTGCGGTCAGCGCGCAGCCTGCTGAACCGTTACGATCTTTCTAATAAAAGTATCCCCGGAAGTCTTAAATTAGTCAAGGATAAATTTTGCAGAATTTTTTAAGGATAAATTTTGCAGAAATTTTTACATTGTGGTATAGTAAACGGGAATCGGTGTGTGCCGATGCATAACAGAAACAAAAAAGGAAGCTGTGAAGAACAGTTATAAAAGGTGATCGTATGAACATAAGAAAACTGGCAAGACCAGCGGCAGCGCTTTTGGCCGCCGCAGCCCTGATGGCGGGGATCCCTGAACTTCGGATGGAAGCGCAGGCGGCGTTTCCGGAATACTTAAAATCCGTGACCTACTTCGGCGATGCCTGGCCGATCAACTACTGGGGAACTGAAGATGATAACATGGGGGCAAATTTTGCCCGCATCAAGGCGGACGGCTTCAACAGCATCATTCTCGTGATCCCGTGGAGAGAGTTTCAGCCGGGGGATATGGGAAATATGTACAATGAGGCTGCTTTCGCCAAGCTCGATCAGGTCATGAAGTGTGCGGATGACCACGGACTTATGGTGACGCTGCGGATCGGTTATTGCTGGGATTACAGCGGTGAAGCGTCCCTTCCGGAGCGATATGCCGGTGTGGTGCAGGACGGAAGCAATGACAGGAAGATGTGGATAGATTACTGTAAGACGATCTATGACCGGGTATCCGACTACGGGAACTTTCAGGGTGGATTTATTACCTGGGAGGACTTCTGGGACTATACGTCAAACATGGACCGGGATCTCACAAGAGCCCTCAGTATCCGTCTGGCATCCAGATGCGGATATCAGGATTACCTGAAGGCCCACTACTCCCTTGCGGAGGTCGGCGCGGTCTACGGAAAGACATTCCAGGATTATTCCGAGATCTGGATCCCGGAGAGAAAGCGCCCGGAGGCGAAGCTGTTTTTTGAGTTCTATGACAGCTTTTTAAATAAGCTCCTCTCCGAGAGTCAGGAAGTGTTCCCCGGACTATCCATGGAGGTCCGGTCCGACGGAGACCCGATCTACCAGTTGGACGGAAGCTATACCTACTTTTCCCACTCCGCCACGTATCCGTGTGCCGATGCCGAGTACTCCGCTCTTATGTACAGCGTGTCCCTCGGACAGCAGAACGTAGGAGACCATATTTCCGCGGAAACAGCGCTGGCATCCATGCAGAACAGCATGAACGGTCTGGTGGAAAAGAGCGGAAAGAAGTATTTTATGGAGCAGTTCCTCTATATGGATTCCACAGAGGCATTCTCCTACAATACCCAGATCGAGGAGTCCCAGGTGGCGGACTTTGTGAAGAGATCCGCTCCGATCTTAAAAGATACCACCTGCGGCTACGGTCTCTGGGTATACCGGAATTATGTAAATGATTGTGTATACAATGGTCAGTTCGCGCTGGGACTGACAGGCTGGGATACCACCGGAAAGGTTGAGAAAACGGAACATGACGGATCAAAGGCAGTCACCCTGTCAAAAGACAGTGTGCTCAGCCAGAATGTCTATGGACGTCTTGGACAGACGGACAAGATCCATGTAAAGTTCTGGGCGGCGCCGAAGAACGGTACAGCGAAGGTCACCTTCCAGATCGGTGACGTTAAAAAGTCGGTTCAGGTGACGAAAGCGGGAAATTATGAGTGCTCCATCCCGTGGCAGGAAAACTACAATCTCTCGATCACGACAGACCGCAGCGTGACACTGGACAATATTAAAATGTATACCCACGAGCAGTATGGCAGGATCTATGACACGGACGGCAACGAGCAGGATCTCGCGGCGGCGTTCCGGGAGTTAAATGCGGCACTGGATCAGACACAGACTTCGGAGGCTGTTCCGGCAGCCGATTCCAGTAAATAAAATTTCTGTAAAAAAACATAAAGAAATTTAAAATTCCTACTTGCGGAATTGCTCAGACTACGATATAATCTCCGGGATAGTTTGACAGGGATCGAGAAAAACCTGTCAGTGTCCCGGAGATTTTTATGCGGGTAATGAGTCAAAGCCTGTATCCGCATATCAGGAATGTTTTGGAGAGCCGCCCCAAAACTTATGTTTCCGGGTGTGTTGCGCGGTAAAAAAAGGAGGATTACATGGAGAAAAAGAAAAGTTCACTCGCTGTCAGAATGAGTATTTCCCTCGTCTGCGGTCTGGTAGCAGGTCTTCTGTTAATGTTCTTAAGAGAAAACCTCAACAGCACAGGTAAGGAAGCCGTATGGGCAACGATTAACAGCATCCTGTTCCAGGACATCACAGCGGCAGGCGCTGAAAAGGCACTCGGTATCTTCTATATTATCGGTCAGTTGTTTATCCGTTCTTTACAGCTTGTCATCGTACCGATGGTATTCACATCCATCACGCTTGCGATCGGACAGATTTCCGATACAAGAACTCTCGGCAGAATTTCCGTAAAAACGATCGCAGGTTTCCTGATCTGTTCTTTCTTCGCATTACTTATGGCATGCGTAGTCGGAATCATGATCTACAATGCAGGTGTATTCAATATTCAGGTGGAGGGTCTTGAAGGTTCTGCCGGATCTACCGGTTCCAACCCGTTAAATGTGATCCTTAACATTGTTCCGTCCAATATCACAGCGGTATTCAGCACAAACACTTCCGTTCTCGCGATCGTGTTCTTAGCGGTTTCCCTCGGTCTCTGCATGAAGGCAGTCGGCGACGAGAAGAGCGCAACATTAAAGAAGCTCATCACAGAAGTAAACGATATCGTTGTTGTATTCTTAAACTACGTTGTTACAAAGTTCGGTCCGTTCGCGATCTTCGTTCTCCTTGCAAGAACATTCGCGACATACGGAATCAACCACTTAAAACCGGCTCTGGCATACGTTGTCGTAACCGTCATCCTGCTTCTCTTATTCCTCTTCGTAGGATACCCGATCTTTGTAGCAGTTACAACAAAGCAGAATCCGGTGAAGTTCGCAAAGAAGATCTTCCGTGTAGCAGTATTCGGATTCTCCACTTCCTCCAGTGCGGCTGCTCTTCCGCTTAACGTGAAGACAACTACAGAGGAACTCGGTGTTGATGAGAAGATCGCTTCCTTCGTACTTCCGCTCGGTATGACTATCAACATGAACGGTACCGCGATCATGCAGGTCGTTGCGACTCTGTTCATCGCAGGCTGCGCAGGCTACGATGTAACCCTGTCCCAGCTCATTGTGATCGCTCTCTTAGCCCTGATCGCATCCGCCGGTACACCGGCAGCTCCGGGCGCAGGCGCGATCATCCTGTTCACGATCCTTTCCGGTCTTGGCTACATCAACGACGGTGCACTCTTAGCATACAGCCTGATCCTTGCGATCAACCGCCCGATCGAGATGTTAGTAACGGCGCTTAACGTTGTCGGTGACTCCGCAACCGCGATCTACGTTGCGAAATCCGAGGGAATGTTAAACGAGGATATCTACAATTCATAAGGAAAATACCGGTCTGGTTTACGGTCGGTGTGCAAAGCTCCGGAAGACCTGAGGGAAGAAGCCCAGGTCTTCCGGAGTTTTTTTATGTAACAGGAAATCCCGGGGAATTCCCTGTTACATAAAAAGGCACTGACGTGCCAAAGATGCGCACTCGCGCGAAGATGTAGACTGTCGCAAGCGACCGCGCTTCACATTTTCTGAACAAATAAACAGAAAAATGTGATATGATAAAAACATGTGGAAGAGGCAGACAAGAATATTCGGTCTGCGGGACAGGGGGAGCTTTATGACAGGAACCATGTTTTTCAACATGCTTTTAAATATCGGACTGCTGGTGCTTCTGGCAACGCTGCTCACCAATATGGCATCGGTGCGGAAGCTGTTCCGGGGAGAGAATAGCACGATCGCCCAGAAGATGGCGCTGGCAGTGATCTTCGGCGCCATCAGCATCGTGTCGACCTACACAGGGACAAAGACCGGCGGGGCCATCGTCAATACCCGCGTCATCGGCGTTCTGACAGCAGGGATCATGGGAGGACCGTTTGTCGGAATGATGACGGCACTCATCGCCGGAGCCCACCGGTTCCTGTTTGATATTGGCGGCTTTACAGCAGCTTCCTGCGCGGTCTCGACGCTGGTGGAAGGCGTGCTGGGAAGTCTGGTCTATAAAAAGTACAAGGCAGGAGAGATGGACAGCATCGATCTGTTTTTCCTGACTGCAGAGGCGGAGATCCTGCAGATGTTGATCATTCTGATGATTTCGAAGCCTCTCGGCGCGGCCATGGAACTTGTGGGAAAGATTGCCGTCCCGATGATCGTCATGAATTCTGTGGGAATGGTGCTCTTTTTCAAGACCTTTGATATGGTATATATGCGAGAGGACAGTCTGTTTGCGGAGCGGATGCGTCTTTCCATGGGAATCGCGGACAAGAGTCTCGTCTATCTGAGAAAAGGTTTCGGAAAGCGGGAAAATATGGAAGCTGTGACTGATATCATTTTTGGTGAGATCCCATGTCAGGCGGTGATCATCACGGATGAAAAGGAAGTTCTGGCGGTGAGTTCCCTGATCGATGACAGCCGTTTCCGCTGGGAAAAGTTTCTGGAACATCTGACAGGACCGGCAAAAGGAATGAAAGCAGAATGTATCTGGGAGGAAGATCTCGATGAGGAGATACGGCCGCTGTTTCGCTCCCTCGTGACGGTGACAGTTCCGGTCATGACCGGAGATGAGAAGATCGGAAGTCTGTCCATTGTCGTGAAAAAGAGACGCCGTGTGGAACGAAGCATCGGGGATTTTCTGGAGGAACTTGCGAAGATGTTTTCCACACAGTTAGGGGTCTACAATGTGGAATATCAGAAAAAATTGCGGAAAAAAGCGGAGTTTAAGGCGCTGCAGTCTCAGGTAAACCCGCATTTTCTCTACAACGCGCTGAATACGATCTCCTGCATCTGCGATGAGGATGCGGGAAAAGCCAGTGACCTGATCTTAACGTTAGCGTCTTACTACCGTCAGACTCTGGAGAACGACCAGTACATGCTGGATATCGATACGGAGATCAACCATGTCCGGACGTATCTGGAGATCGAGAAGGCGAGATTTGAGGAGAAGCTCCGGGTGGAGATCAACGTGGAAGACGGTCTCTCCTGTCAGGTCCCGTCCTTTATCCTGCAGCCCATCGTGGAGAATGCTGTCCGGTATGGAAACAGCGCGGACGGGGTGCGCAGAGTGGAGATCTCAGCAAAACGGGTGCAAAGCGGGCCCGGGGAGGAGCTGGTGAGGATCGGAGTCAGGGATCATGGAAAAGGTTTTGAACCGGAAGAGGCAGAGAGGATCCTAACCGGAAACAAGACCGGCAGCGTTGGATTAAAAAATGTGAATGAACGTTTGAAGAGTACATACGGAAAGCGTTATGGGCTGGAGATCCGGAATACGGATGACGGGGCGGATGTTTCGTTCTGTATTCCGTATCAGGCAGAGAGCTGACAGGAAAATACTGTGACCGGGCTATTTTATACATTGGGGAAACTATGAGAGACAGGGGGAGATGTTTTGAAGATCGCAGTGATCGATGATGAGAGACCGGCAAGAAAAATGCTGATCCGCAGGGTGAAGGAAGTGCGTCCGGACTGTGAGATCACGGAAGCGGAGAGCGGAGCGGACGCCTTAAAGATGTTTAATGAGGCGGATTCGTTTGATCTGATCTTTGTGGATATGGACCTCGGGGATATGGAGGGGACGACGCTGGCGGCCACGGCAAAAAGACTGTTTCCCGGGGCGAAGATCGTCTTTGCCACCGCCTATTCCCAGTATGCCGCGAAAGCATACGAGATGGAGATCGATGATTATATTTTAAAACCGTTCGATCCGGAGCGGGTGCACCATGTTGTGAAAAAATGCATTGGGGAAGGAAAACGTGCTGCCGCGGGGAAAATGGAGGAGCAGGAGGAAAAAACGGAACCGGCAGCAGCAGAAAAACAGGGGGCAGAGCAGGAAAACGCAGGTGTGGAAGAGAGACGCGAAGCAACGGTATTCGGCAAGATCCCTGTGACGGCCAGCCACGGAATCCTGTTTCTGGAGATCGCCCAGATCGTGTACGCGGAGACCGACGGACACGGGTGTGTGGTCCATACCACATCGAGATCCTATGAGGTCAACCAGCTTTTGGGAGAACTTGAGAAAAAGCTGGCGGACTTCGGATTCTTCCGGATCCATAAGAGCTATCTTATAAATCTGCCATTTATTTCGGAACTTTTCGCAGGCAGCGGAAACGGACTTTCCGTACATATGAAGGGGTATGAGAGCCGGGAACTCCCGGTGGGAAGAGAAAAACTGAAAACATTAAAACAGCTGCTGAAGATCAGCTGACAGAAAGAGAAGCTGCGGCACTCCGTTCATGACGAAAGGAGTGCCGTTTGTGCAGGCAACCATGCTGTTCATGCAGGCCATCTTTAAATATTGTGCAAAATATACTATAATGCATTTGCTTGAAGAAAAAGAACTAAGCATAATGTATATTCAAGGAGGGATTTGTATGATTAGTTTTCTCGTCTGTCTGGCACTTTTGATCGGAGGTTACTTTGTCTACGGCAACCTCGTAAATAACATTTTCAGTCCGGATGACAGAGAGACACCGGCAGTCAGAATCAACGATGGTGTCGACTACGTAGTCATGCCCCAATGGAAACTCTTTCTGATCCAGCTTCTTAATATCGCTGGTCTGGGCCCGATCTTCGGAGCCATGCAGGGTGCATTGTGGGGACCGATCGTATTCCTGTGGATCACCTTCGGTACGATCTTTGCCGGCGGTGTTCACGACTTCTTCTCCGGCATGATGTCCGAGAGAAATGATGGTGCTTCGATCTCAGAGGTGTGCGGAATCTACCTCGGAGGCCTGATGCAGAACGTGATGCGTGTATTCAGTGTTGTACTTCTTGTGATGGTCGGTACTGTTTTCGCAGTTGGTCCGGCCGGTCTGATCGTAACCCTGTTCAGCAACGGCGGAGCACAGGGTCTTGTCGTAAACAAAGAGATGTGGCTCTGGATCATTCTGGCTTACTACTTTATCGCAACCTTTATTTCTATCGACAAGATTATTGGTAAGGTCTATCCGATCTTTGGTATCTGCCTGATCATCATGGCACTCGGTGTTGCTTTTGGTATCTTCACAAAACCGGAATATGTGATTCCGGAGATCTGGAACAATTTCAGAAACATGCATCCGAGCGGAACACCGGTATGGAGCTTCATGTTCATCACCGTTGCCTGCGGTGCGATCTCCGGTTTCCACGCAACACAGTCACCTCTTATGGCGCGCTGCATGAAATCTGAGAAACAGGGCCATTTCGTATTCTACGGTGCAATGGTATGCGAAGGTATTATCGCCCTGATCTGGGCAGCAGCAGGATGCTCTCTCTACGAAGTGACAGGTGGTTTAAACACAGGTCTTGCAGAGATCATGAAGAACGGTCAGTCCGCAGCCATCTATGATGTCTGCCAGAAGACCATGGGCGGTGTCGGCATTGCTCTTGCTATGTTAGGTGTTATCGCCTGCCCGATCACTTCCGGTGATACAGCATTTAGAAGCGCACGTTTAACACTTGCTGACTGGTTCAAGGTTGACCAGAAGAACTGGAAGAACCGTCTGATTCTCTGTGTACCGTTACTTGGAATCGGTGCTATCGTCGGACATATGGATTACAGCATTGTATGGAGATACTTCAGCTGGACAAACCAGACACTGGCTATGATCGTTCTCTGGACAGCAAGCATGTACCTCTACAAGGCAAAGAAGAACTACTGGCTCACAGCAGTTCCGGCAACCTTCATGAGCGCTGTTTCCATGACATATTTCTTCTGCGCAAAAGAGTGCTTAAACCTTGGAACTGCAGTTGCGTACCCGGTAGGTATCGTACTTGCGGTCGTATTCCTTGGAATCTTTATCCGCGCAACAAAGAAACAGACAGCATAATGTAAGATTATAATGACACGAAAGACAGGCTGCAAAGCTGGGAGTGTCTGACTGCAGATGATGCAGAAAGTATAAGCTGCCCCGGTGAAAGGCTGAGGGCAGCTTATACTGGTTATTCAGTATTTGGGAGGCGAGAGTTATGTTCTTAAAACCGGCAAAACTTGGAGAAAAAGAGATTCCGGAGAGTATTCTTTCAGAGGACAAAAAGCACTGTAAGAAGATCGGTCCCTGCGGAATCGGGAAAGAGGCATTATACCTCAACAGCTTTTATCTGGAGCGGCGTTTCTACATCCCGGTATCTTCCGTCTCCCGTGTCTTTAAGCGCGTGGCGATGAGCAAAGGCGGATTTACCGGAAAAGGCCTGTTTGCCACCATGCCGTATCTGGTGGTTGTCTATGAGGACGGTAAGGAAAAGCAGTGCAACTTTAAATATGAGGATCAGGTGGACGCTTTCGTGGCATCCGTGAAGGAACGGTTCCCGCAGATAAAGACCGTGAGTGAAGCGGCAGAAAAGCGCCTTGCGGAAGCTGAGAAAAAGCAGGCGGAGAAATGTCTCAATCCGCTCTCGGAGCAGGCGAAGGAGACGGTAAATGTTCTGGAACAGGCAAAAGCAGCCCTCACAAAGCGTCTGTCCCTGTTCACAGAGCTCACCAATGCGGCAAAGAAAAAGAGAACGTATGAGAAGACAAAGCCGTTTTACAAATGGCTCGCTTTATTCATGGTAGTCCTGGGGGCGGCGGCGCTTGCATATGGCGTATTCTCCTTTATGAATCACGATGCGTTTGCTGTATACTTTGTCCTCTTTGGAATGGCGGCGATCTTTCTGTTCTCCGGAGCGAATGTCATGCCGACGAGTACGAATAACCGGAAAGCTATCGAAAAACGTCTTGCGGCGGCGGAAGAAGCCGTTACGGGTTATGTGGACAGCCTCCATCTCGGACTTCCGGTTCCGGCCTGTTACCTTCATCCGGTGACTGTAGAGCGGATGCAGCGTGCTGTCCGTGAGGGGCGTGCCGAGTCTGTGGAGGACGCGTTTGACGTTGTAAAAAATGATCTGAAAAAGACCAACGCGGATGTATCCGTCACACAGGAGGAATTCGATGAGATCATGGCGATCAAGCCGGTGTTCTTAGTCAGAGATTACGCATAGATGAAAACAAGGATTCATGGTATTATATGAAAACCGGGATGCTGCGCAGATAGACGGCATCCCGGTTTTCTTCATATGATTTTGATAGATTTCTGCTATTTTCCTGCAGCCATCTGATAGATCTTAAGCATATCTTCCGCTTCCAGCTTCTTCGCGGATCCCTTCGGGCCGCCTGCAGCGATTCTTGCGTTTTTCGCCATAGTCTCAAGCTGTTCCTCTGTCGGATCGATCCCGAGTTCCTTTAAGTTTGTCGGCATACTGATGGCACGGTAGAAGTCTTCCATGGCCTCGATCCCCTTTAAACCCGTCTCCATATCATCTTTTCCAGGTTCAACACCCATGACATTCACTGCAAATTTCGCGAACCGCGGTGTACAGTTATCGATCACATATCTCGCCCAGCTGCCCCAGATCGCCGCCAGTCCCGCACCGTGGGCAACGTCGAACATTCCGCCGATCTCATGCTCTAAGAGGTGGGAGGCGAAGTCTCCGCCGTCGTTTCCGCAGCCGGTGAGACCGTTGTGGGAAAGACTTCCGGACCACATCACCTCGGCTCTCGCGTCATAGTTGTCTGGATCGTCCACAAGGATCTTCGCGTTCGTGATCACGGTGCGCATGAGACCTTCCGCAATGGCGTCGGTGATCTCCATATTTCCGCCGTTTGTGAAATAGCGCTCCATGGTATGCATCAGAATATCGGTGCATCCGCAGGCTGTCTGGTACGGCGGGAGAGTCATTGTGATCTCCGGGTTCATGACAGCAAATACAGGGCGGGAGATATCATTGTTGTAGCCGCGTTTTTCCAGTGTTTCATCGTTTGTGATGACAGAGCTGTTGCTCATCTCACTTCCGGAAGCCGCGATGGTCAGAACAACGCCGATCGGAAGGCATGCGGATGCCTGACGGGTGTGCTCATAGAAATCCCAGACATCACCGTCGTTCGCGAGACCGTAACCGATGGCTTTCGCGGAGTCGATGACACTGCCGCCGCCGACAGCGAGAAGAAAATCAACACCCTCCTTTCTGCAGAGCTCGATCCCCTCACGGACTAAGGAAAGACGTGGGTTTGGGACAACACCGCCAAGCTCCACATAGGTGACTCCGGACGCGTCCAGGGATTCCTTAATGCGTCCGAGAAGACCGGAGCGGATCACGCTGCCGCTTCCGTAGTGGAGCAGGACTTTTTTACAGTTTACATTTTTTACAAGCTTTCCGATCCGGTATTCGGTTTCTTTTCCGAATACGACGCGGGTCGGGGTATAGAAATTAAAGTTGAACATCGAATTTCCTCCTTATGCTGCGAAAATAGACAGTGCTTAATATATCAAGTATACTAGGAAATCAGGTACCATGCAAGAATTTTGAGCAAAGGGATCCTCTGTGAAAATTCCTATCGAAAATACTTTACAAATACGGAGAACGGGAGTATATTGTAAACAACCGCTGATGGAAATGACGGTCAGCGATAGGACAATTCAATAATAAGTCTTCAGGGCAGGGTGCAAGTCCCTACCGGCGGTAAAGCCCGCGAGCCGAGAGGCATGATCCGGTGAGATTCCGGGGCCGACAGTATAGTCTGGATGAAAGAAGAATTTCAGGTTTGTTTGTGATATGCGGAAGCGATCCGGTACTCGAAAAAGAGGACGGGATCGAGGAATTCCGGATCACGGAAGATCGGATCAGTAGCTCTGGAATAGGAAACTGTTTCAGGGCTTTTTTGTGTAACAGGAGATTGATCCGGGAAAGCTGTGAATTGCAGAAAAGTTATATTTCCGAATGAAACAACGGACCGAATATGGAAAACCCTGTAGGCACCTGCTTTACAGGGCTTTTTTTAACAGAAAATTCCTATGGAACTTCCTGATTGCGCCTGTAAGGCAGGTTTGCGGAGAGGAGTGAAAAAGATGACGGACCGGGATTATATGCTGCGGGCCATTGAGCTTGCAAAAGGGGGACTTGGCTGGACGAGTCCGAATCCCCTCGTGGGAGCTGTGATCGTGAAAGACGGAAGGATCATGGGGGAAGGTTACCATGAGCGGTGTGGAAAACTCCACGCGGAGCGAAACGCCATTGCATCGCTCACGGAAAGTGCGGAGGGCGCGACACTCTATGTGACGTTAGAGCCGTGCTGCCATTACGGAAAGACACCGCCCTGCACGGAGGCGATCCTCGAGCAGAAGATTGCAAGAGTCGTGATCGGTTCAAGAGATCCGAATCCCCTGGTAGCAGGAAAAGGAGCGGCGATCTTAAGAGCAGCGGGAGTCCGGGTGGAAGAGGACTTTATGCGTGAGGAATGCGATGCGTTAAATCCGGTATTCTTCCATTACATCACAAAGAAAACGCCCTATGTGGTCATGAAATATGCCATGACGGCGGACGGAAAGATCGCTGCGCGGACCGGCGACTCCAAGTGGATCACAGGAGAAAGCGCAAGGAAAAAGGTGCAGGAGCTGCGCCACCGGTATATGGGGATCATGGCGGGGATCGGCACGGTCCTGGCAGACGATCCGATGTTAAACGTCCGGATCCCCGGGCTGAAGAGTCCGGTGCGGATCATCTGCGACAGTGGACTCAGGATCCCGATGGATTCACAGATCGTGAAGACGGCAAAGGAGTACAGGACCATCGTAGCGTATGCGGGGGAGCATTCCGGGGAAGGCTGTAAAGAAGCGGAAGAGAAAAAGGAACAGCTTCACGCGGCCGGCGTGGAGACCGTGTCGGTCCCGGACGCAGACGGGCGAGTGGATCTTAGAAAGCTCATGGAATATCTCGGAAAACAGGGCATCGACAGCGTGCTTTTAGAGGGCGGCGGTACCTTAAATGACGCGGCGCTGTCAGCCGGGATCGTGAACGAGATCTGTGCATTTATCGCCCCGAAGATCTTCGGCGGTGCCGGTGCGAAGACTCCGGTTTCCGGGATCGGTGTGGCGCATCCAGCGGAAGCCGTGATGCTGACGTTGAGACAGATGGAGACGATCGGGGATGATCTGATGCTCAGATATTCAGTAGATTAAAAATGGGAAAGGAAGTAAGGGCATGTTTACAGGGATCGTAGAAGAACTCGGACAGGTGAAGGCACTTTCCCTGCGCGGAAATTCCGGTACACTGACGGTAAAAGCGAAAAAAGTCCTGGAAGGAACAAAGATCGGTGACAGCATCGCGGTCAATGGTGTCTGCCTTACGGTCACGAATATGAAAAATAATGAGTTTTCCGCCGATGTGATGGCGGAGACGGTGAGGAGAAGCAGTCTTGGAGCACTGCGGGACGGAAGTTATGTAAATCTGGAGCGGGCCATGGCGGCAGACGGCCGGTTCGGCGGTCATATCGTTTCCGGTCACATTGACGGAACCGGTCAGATCGAATCGATGAGACGGGAAGAGAATGCAGTCTGGGTCACGATCGCATGTGCGGATAAGATCCTGGATCTGATCGTGGAAAAAGGGTCGATCTGCATTGACGGGATCAGCCTCACGGTGGCGGCGGTGACAAAGCGGAACTTTTCAGTGTCGGTGATCCCACATACCGGCGAGGAGACAACGCTTTTGAAGAAAAAAGCAGGAGATGCGGTCAATCTGGAAAATGACATTGTGGGGAAATATATTCAGAAATTTGTGGATATCGGAAGAAATTCCGGTGCGGACCGGGGAAAAATGCCTGACGATGAAAATGCCGCGGGAAACGCAAAGGGAAACTCAGGGATCAGCATGGAGTTTCTTCAGAAATATGGATTTTAAAGTTGAAAGAAAAACTTTTAATAAAGGACTCTGGAAAGGCAGGAAAATATGAACGAGCAATACAACACAATCGAAGAAGCGATCGAAGATCTGCGGGCGGGAAAGATCATTCTCGTGACAGATGACCCGGACCGGGAGAATGAGGGAGATATGATCTGCGCGGCAGAGTTCGCGACACAGGCAAATATCAATTTCATGGCAAGCCACGCAAAGGGACTGATCTGTACGCCGATGAGCGCGGCAGTGGCAGAGCGGCTGGGACTTCCGCAGATGGTATCCGAGAATACGGATAACCACTGCACGGCATTTACGGTCTCCATCGATCATGTGGACACGACAACAGGAATTTCCGCGGCGGAGCGCTCTTACACGATGATGAAATGCGTGGACCCGGCGACAAAGCCCCAGGATCTCAGAAGACCGGGACACGTATTCCCGCTTGTAGCAAGACGGGGCGGAGTGCTCGTGAGAAACGGCCATACCGAGGCAACTGTGGACCTCATGCGTCTGGCGGGACTTTCCGAGTGCGGCGTGTGCTGTGAGATCATGGAGGAAGACGGAACCATGATGCGGACCACGAATCTGTGGAAGCTGGCGAAGGAGTACGGACTGAAATTCATCACGATCAAGGAACTGCAGGATTACTGCCGTGTCCATGAAAAACACGTGGTGCAGGAGGCCTGCGCGGACATGCCGACCCAGTACGGACACTTTAAGATCTATGGTTATGTGAACGATATTACCGGCGAGCACCATGTGGCTCTTGTGAAAGGTGATATCGGGGACGGCGAAGATGTGCTCTGCCGCGTGCATTCCGAGTGCCTGACCGGGGATGTGTTCGGTTCCATGCGCTGTGACTGCGGAAAACAGCTCCAGACCGCGATGCGCCAGGTGGAGGCGGAAGGCCGTGGCATCATCCTCTACATGCGCCAGGAAGGCCGCGGCATCGGTCTGATCAACAAACTGAAGACGTATGTGCTTCAGGAGCAGGGCTTTGACACGGTGGAGGCCAATATCAAGCTTGGTTTTGCTCCGGATCTCAGGGAATACTGGATCGGGGCACAGATCTTAAGGGATCTCGGTGTGAAGTCCTTAAGACTTCTCACGAACAATCCGGAGAAGATCTACGGACTTTCCGGCTTCGGACTTGAGATCCATGAGCGCGTGCCGATCGAGATCGATCCGCAGCAGTACGACAGCTTCTATCTGAAGACGAAGCAGGACAAGATGGGACATATCTTTACAAAAATTAAAGTGTGATAGAATAGAAAGTTCATTGCAGAAAACATAAGAAAGAAAAGGAGAATCATCATGAAAGAGATCAAGGTATTAGAAGGAAAAGTTGTAGCACCGGAAGGCATGAAAGTGGGGATCGTAGCTTCCCGTTTCAACGAGATCATCGTAAATAAGCTCTTAGGCGGAGCGGTTGACGGACTTGTCCGCCACGGTGTGGAGGAAGAAAATATCACGGCGGCCTGGGTTCCGGGGGCGTTCGAGATCCCGGTTGCGGCATCTGCCATGGCAAAGTCCGGCAAGTACGATGCGATCATCTGCGTCGGCGCTGTGATCCGCGGTGATACCACACACTACGATTATGTGTGCAGTGAGGTCTCCAAGGGAATCGCTCAGGTGGGACTGGCAGAGAAGATGCCGGTACTCTTCGGTGTCCTGACAACCGAGAACATTGAGCAGGCCATCGCCCGTGCCGGAAGCAAAGGCGGAAATAAGGGATATGACTGTGCACTTTCCGCGATCGAGATGGTAAATCTTATGAGACAGTTCTAATTTCAGATCATATAGACGTAAAAGATCAGCGCCTGAAAACATTTTTCAGAGGCGCTGATTTTTGCGTAATGGGAAATTCTGTTTTATCAGAGCTTATAAGGCTTTCGTCTCCTCCGTGAATTTGACCGCGAAATCCCGGTTCAGTTTCATGAAGAGCTGCTGCTCCTCGGCAGACCAGCTCTCAAAAATCGCATTTTCGATGGAGATCAGGCGATGGGCGGTATTTTTCATGAGTTCCTCTCCTTTTTCCGTGAGAAAAACGCAGGTGTTCCTCCTGGTTCCGGGTTTCAGGTACAGATAACCGGCCTGTTCCATCTTGCGTACCGCGGAGTTGATCGTGGATTTTGTGGTTCCGGTCTCTTTGTAAAAAATACTTTGATTGCAGCCGGAGCCGTGTGCGTTGAGAGAGTAGAGAATATCAAGCTCGCTGTCCGTGAGACCGAGCTTTAATGCAGCGTCATGGTAGGCACTGTCGACCTGGCTGAGCAGGTTGTAGAATTCTTTAAATGCAGAGTACATAGCAGATCTCCTGAAAATATAAGTGTATGGGGGCAGTGCAGGACTTTGCATCCGCCTGCACGGGCTATCAGTCTATGTGTATCCGTACTTCTTTGCCTTCCGGATCAGGAAGAAGAGCGACAGGCATACCGCCATAAATTCCGCCGCGATGATGGAATACCAGATCCCGGAGACACCGAGGAAAAACGGCAGGATGATGACAGCCCCCGTTTCAAAGATCATGGTACGGCAGAAGGAGATCGCAGCGGAGACGCCCCCGTCGTTGAGTGCCGTAAAGAAGGACGATGCGTAGATGCTGAAGCCCATGAACAGGAAAGAGATCGAGTATGAGCGGAATGCATGGACCGTCATGTCTAAGAGGTGCGTGTTATAGCGGACGAAAATTCCCGCAAGAAAGGGGGCACCTGCTTCTGCCGCGATCGTCAGGATGATCTGGAAGGTCAGGATCAGCCGGAAGCTTTTTCCGAGCAGATTCTTTAACTCACTCTTATTTCCCGCACCGCAGTGATAGCCCACGATCGGGGCACTTCCCATAGAGTAGCCGATAAAGAGTGCCGCGAAGATAAAGCTCACATACATGATGACGCCATATACGGCAACACCGTCGGAACCGGAAAGGCGCATGAGCTGCCAGTTGTAAAGCATGTTTACGATGGACATGGAGATGTTCGTCATAAACTCGGAAGCGCCGTTTGTACAGGCCTTCAACAGGGCGTTAAGGTCCATATGGGTCTTTCCGAGACGGAGCCGGCTCTTGTTCGGAAAGATAAAGTAGAGCAGGGGGATCAGTCCGCCGATGGACTGGCTGAGCGCCGTTGCGGCGGCAGCGCCCACGACGCCGAGACGCAGAACGGCGATAAAATAAGCATCGAGGATCATATTTGTGAGTCCTGACGCGATGGTGATCAAGAGTCCGAGCTGCGGGCGTTCCGCTACAACGAGAAAGCTCTGGAATACATTCTGCAGCATGAAGGGAATCAGAGCCAGCAGGATGATCCGGCCGTAACGGACGCAGTAGGGGAGAAGAATCTCATCAGCGCCTAAGAGTCTTGCCATCGGGGCTAAAAGGATCTCGCCGCCTACCGTAAAGAGGAAGCCCACCGCGATCAGAACGTAGACGAGGAGAGAAAAGATCTCCTTTGCCTTTTTTTCATTCCCGATCCCGAAGGTCAGAGCCACCAGGGCACTGCCGCCGCTGCCGGTCATAAAGCCGATAGCACCGAGGATCATCAGAAACGGCATAATGATATTGATGGAGGCGAAGGCCTCGGAACCCACAAAGTTCGAGACGAAAACACCGTCCACAACTCCGTAGATGGACGTGAGAATCATCATGACGATAGACGGAAACGTGAACCGCAGGAGTTTTTTGTAGGTAAAGTGGTCGGAAAGTGAAATATTCATCGTGTGCCCTTTCAGTTTTTTTACTGTGCCTGCCCGAGGGAAAATTCATGTTTTTCCTATCGACAGTTTTGCAGCTGTTGATGTACGAAATCGTACGTAGAATCATAGTACGATTTCGTACATATGTCAAGAAGAACTTTGCATCCTGTCTCACGGTATGAACTTCGCATCCAGCCTCACAGATATGAACTTTGCATCCTGTCCCACGGAAGAACTCGCATCCAGTCTCACAGATATGAACTTTGCGTCCTGCCTCACGGAGATTCGCCTCGAATTAAGATGGAAATCTCACAGAATGAGTTTTTACACAGATTTTACATTCTTTTACCGGAGCGTGATTGTTCCTTTCTTTTTTCTGCTATATGATATAGAAGTGAAAATGAGAGAGAAAAGAAAGAGCAGTCACGAGCTGGGTCGACTGCGGCAGAGGAAAAAGAATATGACATATAAGGAAATCAAGAAAAACGAGGAAGTTTTAGCTTACCTGAAAAAAGGAAACGACAATCTGGGGACTATGGGATTTACAGATCATTCGGACACGCACTGCGCGATGGTTGCGGAGCGGGCAGCAATGATCTTAAAGAAATTCGGTTACTCAGATCACGATATCGAGCTGGTGAAGATCGCCGGTTTCATGCATGATATGGGAAATGCGATCAACCGGCATGCCCATGCGGAGTATGGTGCCCTTCTGGCATCCCAAATCCTGGAAAAGACGGATCTTCCGATCACAGACCGCGCGATCATCGTCTCCGCGATCGGAAACCATGATGAGTCAACGGGCGGAGCCGTAGATCCGATCTCCGCGGCGCTTATCATCGCCGACAAGACGGATGTACGCAGAAACCGCGTCCGCCAGAAGGAGAGGGCATCCTTTGATATCCACGACCGCGTAAACTATGCGGTTACAGAGGCAAAATTAAAGGTAAATGAGGAAAAGAAAGTGATCACCCTGAACTTAAAGATCGACGAAAACATCTGCTCCATGCTGGAGTACTTCGAGATCTTCTTACAGCGTATGCTCATGTGCCGCCGTGCGTGTGAAATGCTCGGAGCGAAATTCAAGATGACGGCGAACGGAAGTAAGATCGTATAACAAAAAGAAATCCGGAATACTCCTCTTATGATATCCCCTGAAACAGATTTTATGGATCTGTTCTGGGGATTGTTTTTATGTAACAGGAAATTCCGAGGAATTCCCTGTTACATAAAAAGGCACTAACGTGCCAAAGATGCGCACTCGCGCGAAGATGTAGATTGTCGCAAGCGACCGCGCGAGGCGCGAGAATGTGCCAAGGCACATTCGTTTTTACTTATTTTCAACGTGCTGTTCTACCCCTTACTGATTCCCGCAAGAGGCAGTCGACAAAAACGAGGAGGAAATGATTATGAGAAAAATGAAAACCATCATGAGCCTTGCTGCAGCCGCAGCTCTTGCAGGAGTTCTGCTTACCGGATGTTCCACAGAGGCGGATGAGAAGACGGCAGTGACGGCAGCGCCAACAGAAGCCGCAGCCACAGAGGCGGCTTCCGGGACCGGAACCGAGGCGGAAAAGACAGAGGGAGGCGCACTTGCCGGAAAGAAGATCTCCGTTATGACCCCGTATCTCACATCTGTCACGACAAACCAGATGGCAGGATATATTAAGGAAGACCTGGAATCCGAGGGTGCGGAGGTATTCGTGATCGATACGGCAAACGATTTTGCGGAGCTTGCGAGCCGGATCGAGGATGTTGTTTCTTCCGGAACCGATGGGATCGTCCTTGTGAGCGCTGACCCGAACCAGGTAGCAAACCAGCTTCAGGACGCTTTTGACGCGGACATCCCGATATTTGGATGCGACAGTGGATTTATCGATGGAATGCAGATCAATGCGACAAGCGACAATTACCAGATGGGTGAGCTTATTGTGAGATACTTATTTGACGATCTGATGGGCGGAAAGGGAACCGTGATCGCCCTGACCCACAGACCGCATCCGGGTGTTGTAAAGCGCTGCGAGGCATTCGATGACATCATAAAAGAATATCCGGATATCAAGCTGATCACAGAGCAGCACGTTCCGGCAGAGCAGCCGATCAACGACGCGCAGGACATCGTTGCAAATCTCTTAACGGCAAATCCGGACAAGGATTCCATCACAGCCGTATTTGCGGCATGGGATGAACCGGCCATCGGCGCTGCAAAGGCACTTCAGGAGGCAGGACGTGACGAGGTCATCGTCACAGGCGTTGACGGAAACGAGCAGGCTGTTGAGATGATCAAGGATGGAACAAACTTAAAGGCGACAGTAAAACAGAATTTTGAAGGAATGGCAGATATCGTTTGTGAGCAGATGGAGAAGTACTTTGACGGTGAAGAGATCGAAAAAGGTGAGATGTACGCACCGGCGGAGCTGATCACACAGGAGAATGCACAGTAAGCAAATGAATCCGGATAAAAATGTCGAAAAATTTTAGAAGTGCTGTTTCAACGGGCATGATACTAAAAACGCTGAACAGGCATAAAACGGAGAATAGAAACAAAAATCAAGGCAGGTAAACAGGATGTTGCTGGATGTAAAGGGCGTAGATAAAAAATTTAACGGTGTATACGCATTAAAAGGTCTGGACTTCTCTCTCGGTGAGGGGGAGGTCCATGGCCTCATCGGTGAGAACGGAGCCGGAAAGTCCACGTTCATCAAGATCCTCGGCGGTGTCTACAAGAGAGACGGCGGCAGTATCCTGTGGAACGGAAAAGATCTTCCGGAGGTGATCCGACCGGAAGAGAGCCGGAAGCTGGGGATCAACATTATCTTTCAGGACAACGTCCTGATCCCGGCATTTACGGGAATGGAAAATATCTGTCTCGGAAGACCCTATCCGGTAAAAGGCGGGCTGATCCAATGGAAAGAGATGGAACGGGAAGCCGCGGCGAAAGCGGCGGAGCTTGGGATCCATCTTGACCTTAAGAGACCGGTATCCATGATGACCCCGGCACAGAAAAAATGTGTGGAGATCGTCCGGGCGATGATGAGTGACTGTAAGCTTTTGATCCTCGATGAGCCGACGGCATCACTCTCCGATAAGGAGACGAACCTGCTGTTCTCTATTGTGAGAAACTTAAAGGCAAAGGGGACTTCGGTTCTCTATGTGACGCACAGGCTGGAAGAGATCATGGAGCTGACAGATCGGGTCACAGTCTTGAGAAACGGAACGTTGGTGTCCACGGTGGATACGGCAGGAACCAGCAGAAAAGAGCTGGTACGGCTGATGAGCGGGAATGAGGCTGCGTCTGGCGTTGAAGATGCGGAAACGGGAAAGGATGCCGAGTCGAAGCTTCAGGGCGGAGCGGCAGATAGGATATCTGGTAAAGGCGGAGTGAAGCAGCCAGTGAGCAGTGAAGCAGAAAAGACGGATACTCAGGGAGCTGAGCTGTTGGGAACAGGTGCCGACGGAAAGATCGGAAAAACAGCTCTGGAAGTCCACGGGATCCGCTCCGGGGACGGAATCGTCCGCGGTGTCGATCTGGAAGTAAAGACCGGGCTGATCACCGGAATGTTCGGCCTCTGCGGAAGCGGGCGGACAGAGTTTCTGGAATGCATTTACGGAACGAGAAAGCTGGCGGGCGGCGAGGTCACGATCGACGGAAAGACCATGACTCGTCCGACTCCGTCAGAATCCATCCGACAGGGAATGGCCTTTATCTGTGAGGACCGGAGAGGAAAAGCCATGATCCCGTCCTTCACTGTCGAGGAGAACATGATGCTCTCTTCCATCGACCGCTACACGAAAGGCGGCTGGTTCCAAAAGCGGGCGGCCGACAAAAAGGCGATGGACATGATCGAGGCATTAAAGATCAAATGCGTTGGTGTGAGCCAGCCGGCAAAGGAGCTGTCTGGCGGAAATCAGCAGAAAGTCGTTTTCGCGAAGGCACTCCTTACGGAGCCGTCGATCTGGCTTTGTGATGAGCCGACTCAGGCGGTGGATGTGGCAACACGACAGGAGATCCACAGGCTTCTGAAGGAAGAGGCAAAAAAGGGCAAAGCCGTCCTTTATGTGTCATCCGATCTCACGGAACTTTTAGAGGTTGCCGATGAGGTTGCCGTCATGGCATGCGGAAGAGTACGAAAGACATTTGAGAATAAAGATCTGAAACCGGCGGACGTGCTGGCGTGCTGTTATGAGGCGGAGAGGGAGGAAAACGACAGATGAGAGGAAAAGCATTAAAGAATTACGGAACGGTGGCGGCGTTAGTCATCATCATCGGAATTTTCGGACTCCTTAGACCTGCGTCGTTTTTTACACTGAAAAACTTCCTTAATATAACACGCCAGGCAGCGCCTCTCGCAATGGTGGCGCTGGGAGCGACCTTCGTTATGACCGTCAACGAGTTCGACCTTTCCATCGGAAACATCGTGAGTCTTGGCGGCGTGGTCGCGGCGCTTTTATCGATTCAGGGCGTTCCGATCCCGGTCTGCTTTCTGGCAGCGGTAGTGGCCGGTCTGATCGTCGGCTGCGTGAACGGAGTGATCGTAGCAAAGTTCGGGATCCTTTCCTTTATTACAACACTTGGCATGGGAACCGTACTGGACGGCGTGATTTACGGACTTACCGGAGGTACGACTGTATTTAACGGAATTCCGAAGGCGTTTACGATTCCAGGGATCTTAAAAATCGCGGGCATCCCGTTTATCACCATCGTGGTGGCAATGCTTTACATCGTATTCCACATGTTTATGAATCATATGTCAGCCGGAAGAAAGCTTTATGCCATCGGTGGAAGTAAAGAGGCGGCAGAGACGGCAGGCATCCGGATCTTCCGTTACCGAATTCTCGCTTTTGCGCTCAGCGCGGCAATGGCCGGTCTTGCAGGCGCTCTCGTGGCATCTCGTGTAGGTTCCGCGAATACCACAGCGGGGCAGGGATATTTCTTACAGTCCTACGCAGCGGTATTTATCGGATGCACCGTTTCAAAGAGCGGTGTTCCCTGTGTGATCGGAACCTTAGTCGGAACCATCATTCTGGCGGTTCTGGCGAACGGACTTACGATCCTTCAGATGCCGAGCTTCATGCAGAACATTATCACCGGCGGAATCATCATTCTCGCAGTTGTGCTCCAAAAACTCGGCGCGGGTCATGGTTCACGGTAGGGGTTTTTGGTACCGAAAATACCGTAAAATAACATTGAGAGCGGATTTTACCAATTGAGGATGCGAAGGATTGGCAAAATCTCCAGTACTGTGTAACGGTACGGAACGGGGAGGGAATAGATGTTAGCAGCAACCTTTGATATCGGAACGACAGCCGTTAAGGCAGTGGTCGTGAACGAAAATGGAGAGCCCGTCTTTACCGGAAGCTCCGTGATCCACACCATCGAAACGGGAAACTTCAAGGAACAGGATCCGGATGAGTGGTACGGGGCATTCTGCAGCCTGTCGAAAGAAATGCTTGAGATCATACCGGCAGCAGAGATTGGGGCCATCATCTTCTCCGGACAGATGCAGGATGTGATCTCGGTTGGGACAGAAGGAAAAGCACTCCGGAATGCGATCCTTTATTCCGACGGTCGGGCGGACGAGCAGGCACGGGTGATCATAAGAGAGGCGGCAAGGCGGAATGTAGTACCTCTCGGGGACGCGTATATCGCGGAGATTACGGGAAACCATTTTGACGGATCGATGCCGCTTGCGAAGATCCTGTGGTTAAAAGAAAATGAGCCGGAGATTTATGAGAAGACCGCATGTTTTCTCATCAGCTCGAAGGACTATATAATAGGTAGACTTACCAGTGTGTTCGCCGGAGACATGACCGCCTGCTCCACGGCGGGGGCCATGGATCTGGACAAGAAGATCTGGTCGGAGGAGCTGATTGGAGCGGCGGGAGTCGATATTAAGAAGTTCCCAAAACTTTTTTACGCCCATGAGTGTGTCGGCACGGTCACGGAGACCGGGGCGACGGAGAGTGGTTATCCGGCAGGAACAAAGGTCTATGCCGGAACCGGGGATGCGGGAGCGACGACACTTGCCAGCGGCATCCTGGCACCGGGGGAGTACAACATCAACCTCGGAACCTCCGGCTGGGTGGCAGCCGTATCCAACCAAAGGATGGAGAGTGAAGGCGGCGGATTCAATCTGGCGGCGATGCAGAAGGACCTGCTCATCAATGTAGTCCCGTTCCTAAACGGCGGAAACGTCCACCGGCTGATCGCGAAGATCCTGTCTAGGGATCCCGACGGGGCACCGGATTTCGGGTATATCTCAGAGCTTCTTGAGAAAGCGGAACCCGGAAGTCACGGACTGTTCTTCCTGCCCTATGTGACAGGTGAGAGATTCCCGATCATGGACAGCAGCGTCCGGGGAAGCTTTCTGGGGTTATCTCAGGAGACCACGGCGGCAGATATGGCACAGAGTGTCCTCGAGGGAGTGGCATTTTCCATCCGTCAGGGACTGGAACTGTTCGACCATCCGGCGTCAAAGATCACGCTGATCGGAGGCGGAGCGAGGGAACGGCGATGGTGCCGGATCTTAAGCAATGTCATGGGACAGAAGATCTTTGTATACAAGGATCCCGATCTTTTGCCGGCCCTGGCTATCGCCTCGGCGGTGTTCCTGGCGGAGGGTGTGATCCCGGATTACAAGTCATTTATCGAGACACTGGAGAGTCAGGGACACTGTGATACGGTGGAGCCGGATCTGGAAGTTTCGGAGAAGTATCACGGGATCTATCAGAAATATAAGAACATTTATCCGCTGGTAAGAGAGTTTTACAGCAGATAAAGAGCAGATAATAGTAAAAATTTTACCTGCAGCAGATTGCAAATTACAGTAACTGTTCAGAAACTCCTGTTGCCGGGAGAACTTATAAAGCAAAATAGCCCGCGATCATGCGGAGATCGGGCAGTTACCGATGATATACCAGTTTATACGAGGAGGAAAAAAATATGTCAAAAGGTAGATTTGGCGCGCATGGCGGTCAGTACATTCCTGAGACGCTTATGAATGCGGTACTGGAACTCGAAGAGGCATACAACCATTACAAAAATGACCCGGAATTCCAGAAAGAACTCACAACACTTTTAAATGAATACGCGGGCAGACCGTCAAGACTCTACTACGCGGAGCACATGACAAAGGATCTCGGCGGAGCGAAGATCTACTTAAAGAGAGAGGACTTAAATCATACCGGCGCCCACAAGATCAACAACGTGCTCGGACAGGTTCTTCTCGCGAAGAAGATGGGAAAGACCCGTGTCATCGCCGAGACCGGAGCCGGTCAGCACGGCGTGGCGACAGCGACGGCGGCGGCGCTCTTCGGAATGGAATGCGAGATCTATATGGGCATCGAGGACACGAAGCGTCAGGCATTAAACGTATACAAGATGCGTCTTCTCGGCGCGAAGGTCCATGAGGTGACAACAGGAACGTGCACCCTGAAGGACGCCGTTTCAGAGGCAATGAGAGAGTGGACGAACCGGATCGAGGACACCCACTATGTTCTCGGCTCCTGTATGGGACCGCATCCGTTCCCGACCATCGTTCGTGACTTCCAGGCGGTTATCTCCAAGGAGATCAAGGAGCAGATGTTAGAGAAAGAGGGACGTCTTCCGGACGCAGTTCTCGCCTGTGTCGGCGGCGGATCCAACGCTATCGGCGCATTCTACAACTTCATCGAGGATAAGGACGTTCAGCTTATCGGCTGCGAGGCAGCAGGACGCGGCGTGAACACGGCAGAGACAGCGGCGACCATCGCAACAGGACGTCTCGGAATTTTCCATGGCATGAAGTCCTATTTCTGCCAGGATGAATACGGCCAGATCGCCCCGGTATACTCCATCTCCGCAGGTCTTGACTATCCGGGAATTGGACCGGAACACGCAAATCTTTACGATACAGGACGGGCCCAGTATGTGGCGATCACCGATGACGAGGCGGTCGATGCATTCGAGTATCTCTCCAGAATCGAGGGAATCATCCCGGCGATTGAGAGTGCCCATGCCATCGCATACGCAATGAAGCTTGCACCGACGATGGGGAAGGATAAGATCATTGTTGTCAATGTTTCCGGAAGAGGAGACAAGGACTGTGCAGCAATCGCAAGATACAGAGGGGAGGATATTCATGAGTAAGATCGCAAACGCCTTCAAAGGCGGAAATGGAAAGGCATTTATCCCGTTTATCACCTGCGGTGACCCGTCCTTAGAGGTCACAGAGCAGCTTGTATACGCAATGGAGGAGGCAGGAGCAAACCTTATCGAGCTTGGAATTCCGTTCTCCGATCCGACGGCAGAGGGACCGGTGATTCAGGCGGCCAATACCCGCGCTCTGTCCGGCGGCGTGACCACCGACAAAATTTTTGCAATGGTTGAAAAAATTCGGAAAAATACACAAATTCCGATGGTATTCATGACATACGCGAACGTTGTGTTCTCCTACGGAACAGAGCGCTTTATTAAGAAGGCGTCTGAGATCGGCATGGACGGAATCATCTTACCGGATGTTCCGTATGAGGAGAAAGAGGAGTTCGATGTTGTGTGCAAGAAGTATAACATGGACATGATCTCCCTCATTGCCCCGACCTCCCATGAGAGAATCAGCATGATCGCGAAAGAGGCGTCCGGCTTTGTATACTGCGTATCTTCGCTCGGCGTCACCGGAACGAGAAGCGAGATCACAACGGATATCGGCGCGATGGTGAAGCTCGTGAAAAAGGCGAAAGATATCCCGTGTGCGGTCGGCTTCGGAATCTCCACACCGGAGCAGGCAAAGAAGATGGCAGGTCTCTCCGATGGTGCCATCGTTGGTTCCGCAATCGTGAAGCTCTGCGGAACGTATGGAAAAGATGCGGTTCCGTATGTGAAAGAGTATGTGAAGTCTATGTGTGACGCGGTGCATGGAATCTAAGAGCAGCAGAAAAAAGGTCGCAAGATGTCTGGGACTGACATGAATCTGAACTTTCGGGCTGGCAGATCATCGGCATACAAAAAGGTTTGTTCAGGAAGGCACAGAGCATATGACAAATAGGATAATAACTATAAATGAGCAAATTTGAAAAATTGCACAAAACTACACTGCGAATTTCATAAATGAATCAAAATCATTGCTTTCCTTTGCGCATTGAAAAAGATAACGATACTTTTCCAGCTGAATGGTATCACAGATTTCGTGATATCCAGTTTCAAACGAACAGAACCTACCAGTACCCACTGCACACATGAAATGTGCCAGTGACATAAGTAGCCAGTACCTTTTGATTCCCTGTGCAGAGCGTATCTGATAGCTGTCCAGTGCCAGTTTATCCTTACACTGGCGGAAAAATACTTCAATCGGCCATCGACACACATACCAGGAAAGAATCTCCTGTGTAGACAGGGCTGCGTTTGTACTGATGAAAGCACGCAATGCTTTGGGATTACCAAATGCTTTTTCCGGATAACTCAAAAGAACTACCGCATTTTCTATGCCGTTGAGGTTTCCCTCGTACCGGTACACATAATAGTTTCGTTTTTTGACTGTCACAAGGTCAAATT
>ENA-UEQP01000994-UEQP01000994.1-human-gut-metagenome-genome-assembly--contig:-NODE-994-length-28681-cov-4.400084_pt1 | contig 28681 bp, 25 predicted proteins | sample MGYA00242951_ERZ507951 | MGnify/ENA primary metagenome ERZ507951 (study PRJEB26167, sample SAMN06115539) | human gut metagenome | host: Homo sapiens | place: China:Shanxi | collected 2015-11-18...
CTCCTTTAATTAGTATGTCGTAAAGTATAAATTTTAATTCATTTTTTCTACACGACAAAAACACCTAAATGGTGTTCTGCCTATTTACTAATTCTCTTCTTTTTTTGCAACTACTTCTTTTCCATCATAATATCCACAATTTGGGCATACTCTATGTGGCATTACTGGTTCATGACAATGTGGGCAAGTAGCAAATTTTGGTGCTTCTACTTTCCATGTTGATCTTTTTGAGTGTGTTCTAGCTTTTGACCATCTTCTTTTTGGTTGTGCCATCTTAATCCCTCCTAAATTTTATATCTCTTGAGACAGAATTTAATTATTCCGTCTCATTTACTTTTATTTTATTCCAAGAAACCTTTATAATGTCTCATTACCATAATATCTTTTTTAGTAACGGCTTTATACTTGCTCAGTTCTTCCACTCTGCGATCCGGACTTCCTCCGAACACATTATTCCGTATAGCAATTACTGCCAAGAATAATCCTCCAAATAATGTTAATTTTGATATTATTGAAGATAAATAATCTGTTGTTGGTTTTCCAGCTCTTATTCCTGGAATGAATCCACCATTTTTCTTAATATTGTTTGATACTTCTGCTGGATTGAATGTAGCATAAGTATAAAAATATGTGAATCCCAATATTAATAATAAATATACTATTGCATTTGCTAATGAATATCCCCATCCAACACTTGATGATGATGTGGCAATAGAAAATTTATATACCCCTGACCAAAATCCTGTTAATGTTGATACATCTTTTACAAATATAGATATTATCATTGCTGGAAATGTCATAAATGATGAAGCGAAAATTACTGGCATTACACCTGCCATAGCAAGTTTCAAAGGAATATGTGTTCCTTGAGCTCCTACCATTTTTCTTCCAACTACTTTCTTTGAATATTGCACTGGAACTCTTCTTTCAGCATCTTGTACAAATACAACTCCTGCAACTAACAATAATGCTCCGATTATAATTCCTAATGCTGTAATTAATCCTGTAGTACTAAATCCTGTGCTTGTGAATATCATTTTCCAAATAGTTGTTATTCCAGATGGAAGACCTGAAATAATTCCTATAAAGATTATTATTGATATTCCATTTCCAATTCCTTTACTTGTGATTTGTTCTCCTAACCACATTAGTAAAGATGTTCCTGCAACTAATGATGATACAACTAGTATTCCAGTTAACCATCCTGCATTTATAAATACTCCAGAAGATCTGTATCCTAAATAGATTCCAATAGCTTCTACTAATGCTAAAACAATTGTTATTATTTTAGTTAATCTATTCATTACTTTTCTTCCTTCTTCTCCACCTTCTTTAGACATTCTTTCTAATGAACGTATTACCATTGCCAATAATTGAACAACGATTGATGAAGTTATGTAAGGACTTCTTGACATAGCAAAAATTGAAAATCTAGAAAATGCTCCTCCTGAAATTATATCTATAAATCCTGCAAAACCATTATTTGAAGTCATAGCTTCATTTCATACTATAGTATTAACTCCTGGTACAGTTATATAACATCCTAGTCTGAATAATATTATTAATACTAAAGTGTACCATAATCTTTTTCTTACATCTGGTGTTTTTAAAGCGTTTTTTATCGTTTTAAACAACTAAATCACCTCTGTCTTTCCGCCTAGGGCTTCTATTGTTTCTTTTGCTTTAGCAGTAAATCTTACAGCTTTTACATTAAGCTTTTTGTCTAATTTACCTGTAGCTAAAACTACTATACCATCATTTATTTTTCCTATTATTCCTTCTTCTAATAAGCTTTCTGCTGTTACATCTGTAGCTTTAGATTTATTTAACATTGTTAATGTTACTTCTGTGTAGTTGTTAGCATGAATGTTTGTGAATCCTCTTTTTGGTAAACGTCTATATAATGGTGTTTGTCCACCTTCAAATCCACGTCTTACTCCTCCACCACTTCTTGCTTTTTGTCCTTTATGTCCTTTTCCTGATGTTTTTCCAGTTCCAGAACCAATTCCACGTCCAACTCTCTTTCTTGCAACTTTTTCAGCAGCTGGTCTTAATTCTCCTAGCTTCATTTTTTGCACCTCCCTGTTTTTAACTTTAGTGTTGATTTATAGTCAAACTTGTTAAAATCAAACTAACAAGTTTGCTATACCAACAATTATAAAATATCTTCTACTTTTTTATTTCTCTTTTTAGCAACTTGTTCAATAGTTCTCATGTTTTTTAAACCTTCAAGTGTTGCATATACAACATTTCTTGGATTGTTTGTTCCAAGAACTTTTGTACGAACATCTTTGTATCCTGCAAGTTCAAGTACTGGTCTTACACTTCCTCCAGTAATAAGTCCTGTACCAACAGCAGCTGGTTTTAAGATAACTTTGGCACTACCAAATTCTCCAACAAATTCATGAGGTATTGTTGTTCCAACGATAGGAACTTTTATTAAATTTTTCTTTGCTTCTTGAATAGCTTTTTTAATAGCATCTGGTACTTCAGCAGCTTTACCATTTCCAATTCCTACATGTCCTGCTCCATCTCCTACGATAACAACAGCACTAAATCTGAATGTTCTACCACCTTTTACAACTTTTGCTACTCTATTTATAGCTACTACTTTTTCTTTTAACTCTGGCATTTTGTTTTCTTCCATAGGTTTTGTTTTTCCCTCCTTTTAGTTTAGGTTAATGTATCTTTAAACCTTTATATATATTATAGAATTAGAACTCAAGTCCACCTTCTCTTGCAGCTTCTGCTAATGATTTTACAACACCATGGTAAATGTATCCACTACGATCAAATACAACTGTTGTTATTTTCTTATCAGCTGCTCTTTTAGCAATTAAAGTTCCAACTTCTTTAGCTGCTTCTACATTTGATTTTTTTGTTTTTACTTCTTTATCTAATGTTGAAGCAGAAACTATTGTATTTCCAGCAACATCATCAATGATTTGTGCATATATATTTGTATTACTTCTAAATACGCATAATCTTGGTCTTTCTGCTGTTCCAGAAATTTTATTTCTTACTCTTGCATGTCTTCTTGCTCTTTCTAATTGTCTATTTGTTTTACTAACCATTTTCTAACTCCTTTCCTTATATCTTCAAGGAATATAACTTTTTATTTATTATTTACCTGTTTTTCCTTCTTTACGTCTAATAACTTCTTCAGCATATTTGATACCTTTTCCTCTATATACTTCTGGTGGTCTCTTTGTTCTGATATCAGCTGCTGTTTGACCAACTAATTCTTTATCAATTCCTTTTACTATGATAGTATTTGGATTTGGAACATCAAAAGATATTCCTTCTGGTGCTTTGAATATTACTGGATGAGAATATCCTAATGTTAAGTTTAAGTCTGCACCTTGTTTTGCAGCTCTGTAACCAACACCATTTATTTGTAATTCTCTTGTAAATTCATGTTCAACACCATGAATCATATTATTAATTAAAGTTCTTGTTAATCCATGTAAACTTCTATTTAAAGCTTCGTCATTTGGTCTTGTAACTTTAACTTCATTATTTTCAACTGTTACAGAAATATTTTTATGTATTTCTCTTTCTAATGTACCTTTTGGTCCTTTTACTGTTACTTTATGATCATTAACAGTTACTTCAACACCAGCTGGTACTGTAATAGCTTTTTTACCTATTCTTGACATTTTTATTTTCCTCCTTTTTTGTAGGGCGTTCGCCTAACGTTAATTAGTTTATACTTTTTCGCATTTAGGTTAATTTTTCCCTTTGATAATTATTATTAATTACCAAACATAAGCTAAAACTTCTCCACCCATTCCTGCTTCTCTAGCTTCTTTATCTGTTTTTAATCCTTTTGATGTAGAAATTATTGCTATACCTAAACCATTAAGTACTTTTGGTAATTCTTCTTTACCTGCATATACTCTTAATCCTGGTTTACTGATTCTTTTTATTCCGTCAATTACTCTATTTCCTTTTTCATCATATTTTACAGCATCTTTATCAAGGGTCAGTGCGTCGATGGCATCAAGGTATGCCTTGATAGACGGGTACTGTGGCTTGTAGTTTGCGATGATCTCTTTTGCTGCCACAGCATCGTTGGAGAGCAGGGCGTCTACGAGGAAGAGCTGAACCTTTGCCGCGTTCACACACATGCGGTTCGGATCAGTGATCTGGAAGTCGATACCGTGGAGAGTGCCGACAGCGCCGCCTGCGTTGATCTGTACACCCGGCATTACGCAGGTAACATCGCCAAAGTCAGAGGAACCGGTGCTCCAGCCATTATAGTCGAAGACAACTTTCTTTCTTCCGCAAAGTGCCACGCAGCAGTCCTCAGCCAGCTTCATGAATGTCGGATCATGATACTCCGGAGCGTAACCAGGGCGGTCGCTCAGCTCAACGCCTGCGCCCATAGCCAGTGCGGCACCGGTCAGCGCACGGTTTACCTTGATATTCTCGCGTTTGATCGCCTCTAAGGATTTTCCACGGACATAACTCTCGATTTTCATCTCATCCGGGATAATGTTTACGGCGCAGTTTGCGCCCATGAGGATCGGATGGAAGCGGATCGTATCTTTCTCTTGGAATGTTTCACGCAGATCGTTGCATGCCTGAAGTCCAAGCATAGCTGCGTATTCCGCGTTGACTCCCATATGAGGAGCTCCGCCTGCATGGGCAGATTTTCCTTTGTAGCGGATATTTTTCGCTATACATCCGTTCATTCCGAGCAGTGCCTGAAAGTCAAGGTCGGTATCTCCGTCCTCGTTGACGCTGGATCCCTTTGTCATGCCGTGAACCATCATGGCCATGTCGACGCCGTCTAAGAGACCACGGTACATGAATTCGGTCTTACCGCCGTTGTACTTGATGATGCCTTTCTGGCGGAGTTCCTCACGGAATGCAAGCTGGATCATCTCCTCGGCCGGAACGACAACGAGGCGGATGGATCCGCAGAGACCGTCGAGGGCGTGGGGCTGTTTCAATGCGGCTGCGATTCCTAAAAGTGCAGCGGACTGGGCGTTATGTCCGCAGCAGTGGGTCATTCCATTTACGGATTCCGGATGGTTCGCGATATCGAGGGCATCCAGTTCACCAAAGATCGCTACCTTTGGTCCTGGTTTTCCTGTCTCAACATCGGTGTAAAAGCCCGGAATGTTTCCGGCTTTGACGAGTGTGTATCCAAGTGCCTCGTATTTCTCTGCGAGATAGTCATGAGCCTGCCACTCGGTGTAGCCGGTCTGCGGATGAGCCCAGATCCAGCGCTCCGCGTCGAGGATGAGCTGTTTTGTGGTATCTACGTTGTTTACGATCAGCTGTTGTCTGTCAGTCATGGAAATACCTCCTGAAGTATGTAATATTGGATGGAGTCAGGCGCTGTACGGGAACAAAAAGTTCTATATGTTATAGCAGCGGTGCAAGTCTCATATTGAGACAGGAGACCTGATTCCGAATAGAGCCATATGTCGTTAAAAAATGTTTTCAGGTCAAGCTCGGTTTTCTTTTAAAAGCTCGATCAGCGCATCCGTGTGCTCTTTTGTTGTTGCCCAGCTTGTGGCAATCCGGATCACGGTGTGGGAGTCATCATAGTTCTCCCAGAAGCTGAACTCCGCATGTTTCTCCAGATGGTGCAGAGCCTTGTTTTCCAGAATAACAAAAATCTGGTTTGTCGGGGTCTCAAGGAAGAACCGGTAGCCGTTCTCCTTCAATGCGGATTTTATTGCGGCTGCGCAGTCAAGGGCGGATTTTCCGATATGAAGGTACAGATCATCCGTGAAAAGGGCATCAAACTGGATCCCCAGAATGCGTCCTTTCGCGAAAAGCGCGCCGTGTTGTTTTATGATCGTAAAAAGGTGAGGGATCAGCGCCGGATCCGGAATCACGACCGCCTCGCCGAAGAACGCTCCGCACTTTGTTCCGCCGATATAGAAGACATCGCAAAGCCTCGCAAGATCTTTTAATGTCACGTCATTATCCGGGGAAGCGAGAGCGTAAGCCAGTCTTGCACCGTCCACATAGAGTGGAAGATGATACCTGCGGCATGCTTCGTTCAGAGCAGTCAGCTCTTTTCGGGAATACAGGGTTCCGTATTCGGTTGGCTGAGAAATATAGACCATGCCCGGCATGACCATGTGATCATGGCTCTCATCGGATAAAAAGGTGTCCATGTAGGCAGAGATCTGCGTTGCGTTGATCTTTCCATCTGTATTGGGCAGCGGGAGGACCTTATGTCCGCCGAATTCGATGGCACCGGCTTCATGAACTGCGATGTGTCCCGTGTCGGCGCAGAGAACGCCTTGATAGGAGCGGAGCAGCGCATCGATTACGGTGGCATTCGTCTGGGTGCCGCCGACGAGGAAATAGACGCCTGCCTCCGGAGCACCGCAGGCTTTGCGGATCTTATCCCGGGCAGATTCGGAGAACTCGTCGAGACCGTACCCAGAAGTCTGCATCATATTTGTGGAGAGAAGCTCCTTCATGATGAGTGGATGGGCGCCTTCCATGTAGTCACATGTAAATTTTAATTTTTCGTTTGCCATGTTAGAAACCTGACCTTTCGTGTTGTCTGACTCTATTATACAGATGGTATATTGATGTGTCAATGCGGGAAAACACATACAAAAATCTGAAAATGCAGAGGAAAATCGGGAATTCTGCTTGCGATGGAAGAAGGGACGGAACTGCGTGAGAACGATGTGAAAATGGGAGCTCCACTCATAAATGGACTCTGTATGAAATAGAGTGTTATGAAGATCAGATTTTCGGGGAAACAGAGCATGAAGCAGAGGGTGATAGAGCCGGTTCTTGGGATATGTCTGCTTGCCATGGTGATTCTGGCGGTAAAATATGGGAGCGTTCATGTGACGGGGAGCGGTGATGCCCGTATAAAAGAAATACCGGTGGTGGTGATCGATGCCGGTCACGGTGGAACCGATCCGGGAAAGGTCGGAGTTGACGGGAGTCTGGAGAAAGACATCAATCTGGCGATAGCAGACCGGTTAAAAACTTATCTGCAGCAGGATGACGTGAAAGTCATTATGACACGGGAGACGGACATGGGGCTTTATTCTGAGACGGACAGCAGAAAGAAGATGGCGGATATGAAGAAGCGGTGTGAGATCATTGAGGAGAGCGGCGCGGACCTTGTAGTCAGTATCCACCAGAACAGCTACCATGAGGAATCCGTGTCCGGCGGACAGGTATTTTATTACCGGGATTCATCGAAGGGAAAAGCGCTGGCAGCGATTCTGCAGGACCGGTTTGACTATGTTTTAGGGGAGCAGAACCGGAGACTTCCGAAGGCGAATGCCAATTACTATCTTCTTTTGCATGTAAAATGTCCGATCGTGATCGTAGAGTGTGGATTCTTAAGTAATCGGCGGGAGGCGGCGCTTTTAAACAGCGGGGAGTATCAGGATAAGCTGGCGTATACGATCCATATGGGGATCATGGAGTACCTGAATAAAAAGCAATGAGATAGGAAAAATGTACAAATGAAGAGAAATAAAATCGTCATATTACACAAAATAGGCCCACCTGTTTTTAACAATCCGATATGGTATTTAGAAGGTCAATATGCTATGATTCTTTTACTAATTGGGATGAAAAAATTAAAGGAGGGGATACCTTGACAAAAGAAGATATGAAACAGATTTCGGATCTTATGGATGAGAAATTCGTTGCCTTTGAGGGCCGAATGGATGAAAAATTTATTGCATCAGAAGACCGGATGAGGGCAGAGATTGTGGCATCAGAAGGTCGGATGAGGGCAGAGATTGCAGCATCGGAGGCACGGACAGGAGAAAAGATCGAATCGTGTGAGGAGAAGATCACATCGTGTGAGGAGAAGATTACCGCCTGCGATGAAAAGATTACATCGTGTGAGGAGAAAATCACGGCCTGCGATGAAAAGATTACCGCTTGTGAGGAGAAGATCACGTCTTGCAAAGAACAGATCACAGAATGTAATGAAAAGATCGATAAGGTGGAAAATGATCTGAGATCAGAAATAAAGAAGAATCGTATCAGCTTGACAAGGAGTATGCAGGAGCTGAATGCCAAATGGGTTGAAACAAATGAAAAACTGGATCGTATGCTTGCAAGGATGGAGGGAATGGATAAGAATATGAGCGCGATGCGGGCAGAAATGGACGCAGTGCCTAAGAGATTCGATGCGGTAGAGACAAATCTGGGCAGAAAAATTTCAGAATCGGAGGCAGCTACCCGGAGATATACGGAAAAACTGTTTTTCCAGGTGGCAGAAGGCAAAAAGAAACGTTCTGTACGGTCATCTGGTCTGGAAGGATAAAAATCCGCCGAAAACACGAATATTTCCGGCGGATCCTGTTATCAGAATTATTCAAGTACGAGTGTACCGTCGCCTTCAGAACGGATCGAGGATTTGAAGAACTCTTCGAATGCCTTCTCGAGGTAAGCCATATCCTTGGAGCCTGCAGTCTCATACGGGGAGTGCATAGCTAACTGTGGAAGTCCAACGTCTACCGTGTTTAAGGAAACTTGCGCGTTGGAGATATTTCCGAGGGTGGAACCACCGAGAATATCGGAGCGGTTTAAGAACTCCTGATACGGAACACCTGCGCGCTCGCAGAGGCAGCGCATAACAGCAGCGGAAACAGCGTCGGTTGTGTACTTCTGGTTTGCGCTGTGTTTGATCACGAGACCGCCGTTTAAGTAGGTGCGGTTTGTCGGGTCTGTCTTGTCTGCGTAGTTCGGGTGTACAGCATGTCCATTATCCGCGGATACCATGAAGCTGGAAGCGAGGGATGTAAGGTAATCTTCCTCTGTTCTTCCGAGGCTGCGGTTGATGCGGCGGAGAATGTCGTAAAGGAATGTGGAACCTGCGCCCTGCTTTGTGCCGCTTCCGACTTCCTCGTTGTCAAATACGGCAACGACCGGGATGCAGCGGTCACTCTCACTGTTTAAGAGAGCCATTGTGGATGTGAACGCACACTGGAGGTCATCGAGACGCGGAGCGGAGATAAACTCGCCATCGCAGCCCCATACAGTACCTTCCATACGGTTATAAAGGAAGAGATCCATTCCCTTGATCTGCTCAACGGAAACGCCTGCCTCATCAGCAATCATCTCTTTGAACGCCTTGCCGGAGCTGCTCATGCGGTATAACGGAAGCATATCCTTCTGGAAGTTGTACTTGTATCCGTCATTTACTTCACGGTTCATATGGATCGCGAGGTTCGGGATCATGAGAAGATCACGGTCAACGTTGATCAGTTTTGTTGTGAGACGGTTGCCGTCCTTTACAATGATACGTCCAGCAACGGAGAGCGGTCTGTCAAACCACGGTGCACAGAGCATTCCGCCGTACTTCTCAACATTTAATTTTACATACTGGTTCTCGACGTTCATCTCGGAAGATTCTTTGATCTTTAAGGTCGGGGAATCGCTGTGGCTTGCGGCAATATGGAAGCCGGAATAGTCCTTGCGGGATACCTTAAATGCGATGATCGCGGACTGGTTACGGGTCACAAAGTATTTTCCACCCTCAACGAGGTTCCAGGTATTGCCCTCGGAGAGACACTCAAATCCTGCTTCAGTCAGGTAGTTTGCCAGCTACTGCATGGAAGCCGGTCGGACTCTTTTTGATAAAAGAAAATAATTCTTCATTCAGATTCTGGATCATGTTTTTGTTACTCCTTTCAATAAATAACCCCTGTAAGTCATACTACTTTATTATATAAAAAAAATGCAGATCAGGCAAGCTTGCGCTATGATGTGCGCAAGTGTTAAAATGAAATCCCGGTCGCTTTCGTTATAATTCTGACGTTTTTCTGAAGTTTGTGAAAAAGGTCCCGAAAAGGTACCTTTATTCGCGGTTTCATGTTAAAATGAAGACACGAGTAAAAGCTCGGCATGTCTGCGCATTTCCTGCGCTGACTGTCATGGACAGGAAAACATGGTGAGAAGATCACCGGGAAAAGAGAGGAACTTATGGATTGGAAGAAGATTAGACAGGCAGTCCGCACGGTGCTCGCAGCTGTATTGATCTGCGCTGCATCGGTGGGAATTACCGGTGATCCGGCCTACGCGGCAGATATGGGTGCGGTGTACGGAATTTATGAGCACGGAACAGGCTGGAGCGGGTATCACGGGGATAAGACCGCGGTGCGTGCGGGAAACGGAAGCTATGTGACAGCGATTCGCGCAAGCCTTTTGGGGCAGCCGGACGGAATGAGCGGTACGCTCTCTTATCAGGTAAACTTGAGCGGTACCGGCTGGCTTTCCTGGCAGGAAAATATGACACCGAACGGAAGTACCGAGACAGACATGCCTCTTGAGGCGGTCCGAATGGCCTTTACCGGACAGCTTGCGGAAAATTATGACGTTTATTATTCTGTATACCAGAACGGTTCCTGGACAACTCCGGTGAAGAATGGTGAGACGGCTGGAACTGAGGGACAGGGACTCCGGGTGGATGGTCTCTGGGTTACTGTGACCGGAAAAGGCGCGGCGGTACCGGAAGGACCGAACGAGAGAAGTGTTGATCCGACAAGACCGATGGTCGCGCTTACGTTTGATGACGGCCCGTCAAAGTTTACGCCACGGATTCTGGACTCTTTAGAGGCAAACGGCGGAAGAGCCACGTTCTTTATGGTGGGAAACCGTGTTGCGTCCTATGCGTCTACCGTAAAGCGGATGGCAGATCTTGGATGTGAGACAGACAGCCATACCTGGGCGCATACATATCTGACCGGAATGACAGAGGGAGAGATCTTACAGAGCTTAAACCAGACCCGTGATGCCATCGTGGCAGCAGGCGGAAGTGCGCCGAAAGGTGTCCGCCCGCCGGGAGGAAAGATCAACGATGCCAGCAAGGCAGTTCTCGCTAAGGCAGGAATGCCGGCGCTCCTCTGGTCTGTGGATACGCTGGACTGGAAGACGAGAAACGCTCAGCACACCATTAACACCGTTTTAAGTCAGGTGAAGGACGGAGATATCGTTCTGATGCATGATCTCTATGAGCAGAGTGCGATCGCAGCGGAGACATTGATCCCGGAACTCACGAGGAGAGGCTACCAGCTTGTGACAGTGAGCGAGATGGCAGAACTTCGCGGCGGTATGGCAGCGGGACATTCTTACGGACATTTTCGTTGATTGATAAAAAATGATTGCAGTGTCACCGGAATTGTGATATTCTGTTAGCGAACAAATTAATATCGTTCTTCGGGGCGGGGCGAAATTCCCCACCGGCGGTATAGTCCGCGACCTGCGCAGGCAGTTGATTTGGTGAGATTCCAAAACCGACAGTATAGTCTGGATGAGAGAAGAAATTGTATGACAGGAGTAGTTCATTCGAGCCCCGGACTTTTTTCAATGGTCCGGGGTCTTTTTATTTACGTTGACAGCGGTTCATATCCGAATCAGCATGAGCCAGCGATCCTGCACAGCAATTCCTTGTTACAGAAGAACAACGAGTACAGGGAGGATCATTATGAACCAGAACAAAGTATTAAGTGTCAGAAATCTTGTGCTGATCGCCATGTTCAGCGCCCTTGCAGCCGTATTGGAGACGATTCAGGTCGCAGTTCCGTTTGCACCGCCGTTTTATAAACTCGACTTTGCGGAGCTTCCGGTACTGATCGGCGGATTTGCCATGGGACCGGCTCAGGCAGCTCTGATCGCGATCGTTAAGAACCTCTTAAAGCTGCTTTTAAACGGAACAAGCACTTACTATGTTGGCGAGCTCGGAAACATCATCGGAAGCTGCATGTTCTCCGTACCGGCTGCCCTGATCTACCGCAGACATAAAACGAAAAAGACCGCTATGGTCGCTCTCGCTGCCGGTGTCATCTGTGCTATCGTCGGCGCTGTATTCGTAAACTGCGCGATCACACTTCCGTTCTACGCAAAGGTTGCTTTCGGCGGAATCGAGAACATCATCGCAATGGGAACAAAGATCAACCCGGCAGTTACAAACCTGTATACATTCGCGATCTTCATGATCGTTCCGTTCAACCTTGTAAAATGCGGACTGAACGCGATCGTAACAGCACTTGTATATAAGCATGTCAGCGTGATCATCCATGCAGGGGTTCACAGAGAAAAGAAAACTGAAAATACGGCGGCATAACACCTGAAATGGGAGATTCCCCCGGGATAGAGACGGCGAAAGCCGTGTCTGCCTCGGGGGACTTACAATTTATGTGAGAAGTGAGCGAAAGCCTGCGCAGGCACAAAAGTGAGTGCTGGCAGGTGGCGGCAGTACTTGACGGATAACGACCGAAATGAGATAGTGAAGCGGCAATGACTTAAGAAACGGAGAAAATAAAATGGTAAGATATTATAACGAACTGACAAGACTGGAAATGGAACAGGTCGATAAGGACGAGACGGTGGTCATGATCCCGGTGGGAGCACTGGAGCAGCACGGAAACCAGTGTCCGCTGGGAACCGACGAGATCATTGCGGAGGGAACTGCGAGACGGATCAAAGAGGCACTCGATCGGGAGATCCCGGATTATCCGATGTTGATCTTTCCTCTGATCCCGGTGGGACTCAGCACGGAGCATGTGAACTTCTGTGGTTCCGTCACCTTAAAACCGGATACCTTTTATCATGTCCTTTACGATATCTGTAAGGGACTGGCACACCACGGATTCAAAAAGATCGCGGTCTTAAATTGCCACGGCGGAAACTCCCCGATCATTCAGGTTCTGAGCCGGGAACTGAGAAGTGAGCTTGGAATCGCCGTGTTTATCATCAACTGCGGTGCCTTCTTCGGAAATCAGGCAGTGAAGGACACTGTGACACCGGGAAATATCTGGGATTTTCACGGCGGTGAGATGGAGACTTCCATGGTCCTCGCAGAGCGGGCGGAGACGGTAAAGCTGGAGACCTCTGAGGCCGGAATTCCAAGAAAATTCATGGGCAACAGGACATTTACCGTTTATGGACCGATCACACTTGGCTGGGTATCAGAAGAGTGGGAGACTGAGGACGGAAAGCCCATTGGGATCGGCGGCGATCCCAGCGGGGCGACAGCGGAAAAAGGAAATCAGATCTACGACAGCTTTGTGGAGTCGATCCTTTCCGGACTGAAAGAGATCAGAAAGTGGAAAGACTGAAATAAATGGAAACGATGCCGGAAAAGCCTGTAAATCCGTAGGAAAGCAGTTGCAACCATAACTTTCATGTGCTAAACTGAATACGCAATTAAACAAGGTGGGTGCTGCGTTTTATGCAGCACCTTTATCATTACGCAGTGAAGCAGAAACACACTGCGGGATGATCATAGAAAGCGGAGAGACGTAAAGGTTTTCCCGGACATTTGAGTAATAGAATCGAGAGTGCAGAATATGAATACAAAAGTAGTCCGTATCAAAGAGGAAGAGAAGACAAGAGAGGCACTGGAAAAGAATCCGGGGCTTTTAGAGGCAGCTGAGATCTTAAGAAACGGCGGTCTCGTAGCGTTCCCGACAGAGACGGTTTACGGTCTCGGCGCGAATGCGTTAAACGAAGAGGCGGCGAAAAAGATCTACGCGGCAAAAGGCCGTCCGTCTGACAATCCTCTGATTGCCCATATTTCCTGTATGGAAGAGCTTCCGGCGATTGTGAAGGAGATCCCGGAGGCAGGACGGAAGTTAGCAGAAAAATACTGGCCGGGTCCATTGACCATGATCTTTCCGAAAAAGGATATCGTGCCTTACGGAACGACCGGCGGCCTTGACACCGTTGCTGTCCGCATGCCGTCAGATCCGGTTGCGAACTGTCTGATCCATCTTGCCGGAGTTCCGGTCGCGGCCCCGAGTGCCAACACATCGGGAAGACCGAGCCCGACAAAGGCAGAACATGTCATCGAGGACATGGACGGAAAGATCGAGATGGTGATCGACGGAGGTGCTGTTGGAATCGGCGTTGAGTCCACTATCGTGGATGTGTCTGGTGAGATCCCGACACTTCTCCGACCGGGTGCGATCACGATCGAGATGCTGCGCGAGACACTTGGGCAGGTGGATATCGATCCGGTGATCTTAGGACCGGTGAGCGGTGATATCAAACCGAAGGCTCCGGGAATGAAATACCGCCATTACGCGCCGAAAGCGGATATGACATTGGTGGAAGGTGACATGGATAAGGTTGTTGCCTATATCAATGAGCAGACGAAGAAGGCGGAGGCAGAGGGAAAGAAAGTCGGGATCATCTGTACCGAGGAGAGCCGGGCAATGTACCCGGAGGGAAATCTCGAGGTGATCGGAAGCAGAGAACACGAAGAGACAGTGGCTCATAACCTGTTTGCGGTGCTGCGCGACTTTGATGCCCGCAAGGTTGACTGTATTTTCTCCGAAAGTTTTTCAAAGGATCAGCTCGGTCAGGCGATCATGAACCGTCTGTGCAAGGCGGCCGGATACCATATTGTAAACGTATAGAAATTCCGGTAGATCTGCGCTTCATGCGCGGGATATAAAGAAGGCAAAATCCCATCGGCAAAGCTGATCCGGAATGGATTTTGATTCGTAACTGCAGGTGTATGAAGCAGTTACATCTACAAAATGGAGGATGATTATGTCAGAGAAGAGAGACGGATACATTACCTGGGACGAATATTTCATGGGAGTCGCAAAGCTTTCTGCCATGCGCTCCAAAGACCCGAATACACAGGTTGGGGCCTGCATCGTGAGTCAGGATAATAAGATCCTGTCCATGGGTTACAATGGATTTCCGAAAGGCTGTTCCGATGATGAATTCCCGTGGGACAAGCTGGACGAGGATCCGTACAACAGAAAATATTTCTATGTGACGCACAGTGAGTTGAATGCGATCTTAAACTACCGCGGAGGCAGCCTGGAAGGAAGCAAGCTTTATGTGACCTTGTTCCCGTGCAATGAGTGTGCGAAGGCAATTATTCAGGCGGGTATCCGGACGATTGTCTATGAGAGTGATAAGTACGCGAACGATGCGTCCACACGGGCGTCCAAGAGAATGCTGAATGCGGCGGGTGTGCGCTATTATCAGTACAACCCGACAGGCCGTAAGATCGAGTACCGGGTATAACGGAGGAGCGAATGAAATTTTTGCTGGCGGCGATCAACGCCAAATATATCCACTCGAATCCGGGAGTGTACAGCCTGCGGGCTTTTGCGCAGACGAAGGTCCCGGGGGCGGATATCGAGATCGGAGAATACACCATCAATCACCAGATGGACTTAATTTTACAGGATATCTACAGGAGAAAGCCGGATTTTATCGGCTTTTCCTGTTATATATGGAATATTTCCCATGTCATGGAAATCGTACGTGATGTGAAGAAGGTACTGCCGGAGACGGAGATCTGGCTCGGCGGTCCGGAAGTGTCCTATGATGCGAAAAAAATACTGGAGCGGGAGCCGGATGTCCGCGGCGTGATGCGCGGGGAAGGCGAGCTGACGTTTACGGAGCTTGTGCAGGAGTATCTGAAGCGGGAAGAACTGCCCGCAGCAGGCTTAGATCTGGATCACATTCCGGGAATTACGTACCGCGCCGAGAACGGCGAGATTGTGGAACATGGTCCCCAGCGCCTTCTGAGTCTCGATGAGATCCCGTTCTACTATCATGATATGGCGGGGTTTGAGAACCGGATCGTCTACTACGAGAGCAGCCGGGGCTGCCCGTTCTCCTGCAGCTACTGCCTTTCTTCTATCGATAAGACCGTGCGTTTCCGAAGCCTCGGTCTGGTACTTCCGGAGCTGCAGTTTTTCCTCGACCATAAAGTCCCGCAGGTCAAATTTGTGGACCGTACTTTTAACTGTAAGCGGGATCACACGTTAGGAATCTGGCGTTATCTGGTGGAACATGACAACGGGGTTACAAATTTTCATTTTGAAGTCTCTGCGGACATCTTCGATGAGGAAGAACTGGAGCTGATCGGAAAAATGCGGCCGGGTCTGATCCAGCTTGAGATCGGAGTCCAGTCCACAAACCCGGATACGATCAGGGAAATTCACAGGCACATGGATCTTGTGAAATTAAAGCAGGCGGTGGACCGTGTCTATGATTACCGGAATACCCACCAGCATCTCGACCTGATCGCGGGACTTCCATATGAAAATTATGAGTCCTTTATGCACTCTTTTGATGATGTCTACCGGATGCGCCCGGATCAGCTCCAGATGGGGTTCCTGAAGGTTTTAAAGGGATCTTATATGGAAGAGCAGGTGGCGGCGTATGATTTAAGATATCGTGGGATCCCTCCCTATGAAGTCCTTTCCACAAAATGGCTGCCCTATAGCGATGTGATCCGGTTAAAGGGTGTGGAGGACATGGTGGAGGTCTACTACAACAGCGGCCAGTTTCCGGCGACCATGAAACTTCTGGAACGGAAATTCGCGAGACCAGCGGAAATTTTTACGAGTCTGGCGGAATATTATGAGGAGAATGGACTTACGGGGATCAGCCATAGCAGGCTGGCAAGATATGAGATCCTGTATAAGTTTTTGGAAGAAAAAGAAGCAAATTCAGGACAGAGCGCGCCCGCAGCGGAAACCACAGAGGGAGATGAGCAGAAAACCGGGGTGGAAACTACAGCGGGAGATGAGCAGAAAATCGGTGTGGAAACCGCAGAAACGATGGAGAAACCGACATTATCAGACTTTCGAGACAGCTTAATGTACGATCTCTATGTACGCGAAAACATCAAGAGCCGCCCGTCCTTTGCCGGTGACCAGTCTCCATATAAAAAAGAAGTGCGGGAATTTTTTATGGCAGAGGAGGAGAATCCCCGTTGGCTCACGGACTACGCGGGATTCGATTCCAGACAGATGGCGAAAATGGCCCATCTGGAACATATGGAAGATGGAACCTTTGTGCTGTTTGATTACAAAAAGCGGGATCCCCTGTCCGGAAACGCAAGAGCTGTCCGCTTTGTATATGATCCGGACGAAAAACGGATGACAAAAGTAGAAGAATGGTTACTGTACACGGGTAGGAATTTTCTGAACTGAAAATTCCGTACAATACAGTGGTGGTAGTGGATTTTGCCGATTTGGAATGCGAAGCATCGGCAAAATCAGTTACTGTTTGCGCGGCGCGAACAGTAACGCAGAATGACGGACCACAGGGATGACTCACCACCTGAAAGAGGTGGGAGTCTTAGCAGACTGAGATAAAAAATGGAGAACAGACATGGCAGATGAAATGATAAATTCCTATGTAGCTCTGGATCTTGAGACGACTGGCATCGGCGCCCGTCAGGAAAAGATCACGGAGATCGGCATGGTGAAGGTGATCGATGGTGTGGTGGTGGATACCTGCCATACCATGATAAACCCGCATCGACAGATTCCGGAACGGATCGTGGAGCTTACCGGGATCAACGATGATATGGTGAAGGACGCGCCGGGGATCGAGGAGGTTTTGGAGGAGGTCTTAAGCTTTACGGAGGATCTTCCGCTTCTCGGACACCAGATCATGTTCGACTACGGTTTTCTCGTGCAGGCTGCGGTAAACCAGAAGCAAAAATTCGAGAAATACGGGGTAGACACGCTGAAATTATGCCGGTACCTGATGCCGGTGGAGGAAAAGAAAAATTTGAGTGCCGCCTGTGCGTACTTTGGGGTCGCTCAGGACACCGCGCACCGGGCTCTTTCCGACGCTTACGCCGCTCACAATCTATATCAGGAATTGAAAAAAAGGTTCGGCGGGGAACGCCCGGAACTCTTTACTGCCAAAATGCTCCAATATAAGGCAAAAAAGGAACGGACGGCATCGAAAAGGCAAAAAGAACACTTGCAGGATTTACTAAAATATCATAGAATAGACATAACTGTCGAGATTGGTCATATGTCCGGAAATGAGATTTCCCGGATGATCGACAAGATCATTTTCCAGTACGGAAGAATACCGGAAAATGCGAAAAAACAGGGATAGATTTCCGGAACCCTGACAGAATGAATATCAGGGAACCGTGTGGCTGTGAATCAGGGAAACGGCTGCGGAATACGGTCCGGATTGGAAAGCAAGAAGAGGTGAATGTTTTGTTTAACATGAATAATAAAAAGACAAGAAAGATTTTTTCTACCATCGTTATCGTATTAGTCGTACTTGCAATGGTAGTGCCGATGATCCTCGGTTCCCTTCTTTCTATTTTTTAAATTTGGCGGGCAGAAGCCCTGAGATTTATCAGGCGCAGGAAGCTATCAGTGAGGAGAAAAGAATGAAAAAAAATGTGTGGATCGCAGGCATGGCGGCGATTTTAAGCGCCGGACTTGTTTGGGCTGCCCCGGTTTTCACACTGGCAGATGAAAGGATCCCGGACGGGGTCTCTGTCGGAGCCGTCAGTCTTTCCGGACTTACGGAGGAGGAAGCCGAAAAGCAGATCGAGAGTTATGTAAATGAAAAATTAAACCAGGATATCACGCTTGTGGTAAATGGAACGGAAGCAAAATCCGACGCGCAGACGCTGGGTGTTGCCTGGGATAACCGGGATGAGGTGGCGAAAGCCATTCAGGGAACGGAGCTTAAGGGAAACCTCGTAAAGCGTTACATGAAGAAGAAAGATCTGGAAGTAAATCCGGTGAAGATCGAGCTTGATCTCTCTGTGGATCAGGATAAGGTATCTACCTTCGTATCCGAAAAATGTGGTTCCGCGGTGGCGGATGCCGTTGACGCGACGATCACGAGAAAAGGCGGAAAATTTGAGATCACTCCTTCAAAAGAAGGTCTGACCGTTGATATGGATGCGACGAAGGCGGCTCTCAATGATGCATTAAACAGTGAAGATACAGATGCGATCCGTGTGGAGGCGTCTGTGACCGTGAAGAAACCGAAGGTGACAGAGGAAGATCTCGCGACGATCAAGGATGTCCTCGGAACGTTCTCTACGAGCTTTGCGACCAGCGGCGCATCCCGTTCCACAAACCTTGCGGTGGGCTCTGGAAAGATCAACGGACATGTGCTGATGCCCGGAGAAGTGCTCTCAGGATATGAATGTATGCACCCGTTTTCACTGGAAAATGGATATAAGACGGCAACTGCCTATGAAAACGGCCGTTCCGTTGACAGTATCGGCGGCGGTGTCTGCCAGATCTCAACGACTCTCTACAACGCGTCTTTATATGCGGAGCTGGAGATCGTCCAGAGACAGAACCACTCCATGACGGTCAGCTATGTAAAGCCGTCCATGGATGCGGCGATCGCCGGAACTTATAAAGATCTGAAGGTAAAGAACCCGTATGACACCCCGATCTATATTGAGGGATACACTCAGGGAAAGACGCTGACCTTTACGATCTACGGAAAAGAGACACGTCCGTCGAATCGGTCGCTGGCATTTGAATCCGAGACGATTTCCACTACACCGTCCCCGACCCAGGAGATTCAGGATCCGAGCCTCCCGGCAGGAAAACGCGTGAAAGTGGAGTCAGGACATACGGGATTAAAATCGAAATTGTATAAGTGTGTCTATGTGGATGGAAAGCTGCAGGATCGCACGTTATTAAATTCTGACACATATAATGCGTCAAAAACCGTTTACCGTGTAGGTACAGGAGCCGCGGCACCGGTAGAGACGACCCCTGCGGAGACAGCAGCTCCTACGGAGACAGAAGCCGTGGCCCCTGCGGAGACACAGGCACCTGAGATACAGGCACCGGAAACCGTAGCACCGGCAACGGAGCCGGCCGGACCGCAGCCGGGTGAAAACTACGGCCCCGGAATGGGTGGTGCTCAGGCGGGAGAAAACGCGGCTTAGGCCGCATAGAAAAGAGACCGGAATCATGAGAAAAATTGAGCGCGAACCCAACGGAGCTGGGATCTTTAAGCCGGGACAGGATCTGGTAGTTGCAGGAACTGTCGGAAAAAATGGTGTGAAGATGGCTCTGTCGGCAAAAGAAAAAGAGATATCAGCCCGTTTTCCGGAATGGTTTGTCAAACGGATCCGGGAGCAGGCAGATAAAAAATCAGAGCTGACTCCGGAGATGCTAAACGCCTGCGGTGCAGGAGAATGGGAAGAGATTTCGGAGGGCGGCATACTGGCCGCCCTTTGGGCCATATCGGGAGCTTACGAGCAGGGGATTTCCTTTGAACTGAGGAAGATCCCGGTGGCTCAGGAGACGATCGAGATCTGTGAACTCTTTGACCTGAATCCGTACAGACTTTCATCGGGGGAATGTCTCCTGATGGCAGTGGAAAACGGCGGGGATGCCGTGAAGATCCTGAGTGAAGCCGGAATCCCGTCTGCAGTGATCGGTAAAGTCGAAAAAGGGATCGCCAGAAAAATGGTCGGGATTGGAACGACCGGATTTCTGGAACGACCGACACCGGATGAGATCCGGAAGCTTACGGATGCAGTTTCTGAAAAAGAATGATAGATGCAATGAGGAGGAACAATTATGCGTGAGAAAATTTTGGCGATCATTGAAAAGAACAGCCGAATTGATTTAAAGGATCTGGCCGCCCTTCTGGGTGAGAGTGAAGCAGCCGTCGCGAATGAGATCGCGGAGATGGAAAAGGAGAACATTATCTGCGGTTATCACACGATGATCAACTGGGATAACACAGGTGATGAGAAAGTGATCGCTCTGATCGAGGTGAAGGTAACCCCGCAGAGAGGAATGGGCTTTGATAAGATCGCGGAGCGCATCTACCAGTACAGTGAGGTGACTTCTGTATATCTGATGTCTGGCGCCTTTGATTTTACCGTGATCATTGAGGGCAAAACGATGAGAGAGGTCGCGCAGTTCGTATCGGAGAAGCTGTCACCGATGGATTCGGTCCTCAGCACAGCGACACACTTTGTCCTCAAGAAATATAAAGATCATGGAACAGTTATGTGCGGTAAGGCAGAAGATGAAAGGATGATGATTACACCGTGAGAAACCCATTATCAGATAAAATCGTATCGATCCAGCCGTCCGGGATCCGTAAATTCTTCGACATTGTGAGCGAGATGAAGGACGCGATCTCCCTTGGTGTCGGTGAGCCGGATTTTGATACTCCGTGGCACATCCGGGACGAGGGAATCTACTCTCTGGAAAAGGGACGGACTTTTTATACCTCAAACGCAGGTTTAAAGGAATTAAAGATCGAGATCTGTAATTATTTAAAGAGACGTTTTGATGTAGAGTATGATTATAATAAGGAAGTTATGGTCACGGTCGGCGGCAGTGAAGCCATCGATATTGCTCTCCGTGCCATGTTAAATCCGGGAGATGAGGTTCTGATCCCTCAGCCGAGCTATGTTTCCTACACTCCGTGTACGGTTTTGGCTGACGGTGTTCCGGTTACGATCCAGCTCGAAGAAAAAGATAAATTCCGTCTTACAAAGGAAAAACTTCTCGAGAAGATCACACCGAAAACGAAGGTTCTGATCCTTCCGTTCCCAAATAACCCAACCGGATCCATCATGGAGCCGGAGGATCTGGCGGAGATCGCGAAGATCTGTATCGAAAAAGACCTGTTTGTTATTTCCGATGAGATCTATTCAGAGCTTACTTACAAGGGACAGCACTGTACGATTGCCGCATTCCCGGGAATGAAGGAACGCACCGTTCTGATCAACGGCTTCTCAAAATCCTACGCGATGACCGGATGGCGTCTTGGATATGCGTGTGCGCCGGAGCTGATCCTGAAACAGATGTTAAAGATCCACCAGTTTGCGATCATGTGTGCGCCGACGACAAGCCAGTACGCTGCGGTCGAGGCATTAAAAAACGGAGACAAAGATGTAGCTGAGATGCGGGGCGCATACGACCAGAGAAGACGTTATCTCGTGAAGGCACTTCGTGATATGGGCTTTGACTGTTATGAACCGCAGGGCGCATTCTATGTGTTCCCGAGCATCAAGAAGTTCGGAATGACCTCCGATGAGTTTGCGTTAAAGCTTCTGGAGGAGGAGAAGGTTGCCGTTGTTCCGGGTACCGCATTCGGTGACTGCGGCGAGGGATATTTAAGAATTTCTTACGCGTATTCCCTGAATGATCTGAAACGTGCTCTTGAGAGAATGGAGCGGTTCGTGAAGAGACATCTGAATGACGCGAAATAAATGGATGCTGTGATTGTGCGCTGAGCGGACGGTCATGTAAAATACAGTTCCCCGGCTTGATCATGAAGGTGGTCGGGCCGGGATTTTATATGTCTGCACCTTATATTTCGTGAGAAAATCCGGATTGCTGACATTAGTTCTGAGTGATCGTGGAAAGCGGAAAGCGGCAGACATGACAGGAGAAGATCAACAATGAATATCGTATTATACGAGCCGGAAATGCCGGCCAATACAGGAAATATCGGGCGCACCTGTGTGGCGACGAACACGAAGCTGCACCTGATCGAGCCTCTGGGATTTAAGCTCAGCGAGAAGCATTTAGTCCGTGCGGGACTGGACTACTGGGATAAGCTGGACGTAACAGTGTACAGCGATTATCAGGATTTTTTAAAGAGAAATCCGGGGGCGAAGATCTATATGGCGACCACGAAGGGCGAGCATGTATACACGGACGTTCCTTATGATCCGGATGCCTACATCATGTTCGGGCCGGAGAGCCGTGGGATTCCGGAGGAGATCCTGGTTGAAAACCGTGAAAACTGCATCAGGATCCCGATGTGGGGAGATATCCGGTCGCTGAATCTCTCGAATTCAGTCGCGATCGTGCTCTATGAGGCGTTACGGCAGAACGGATTTGAGAAGATGACGATGGAAGGACATCTGCATCATTTACACTGGAAAGAATAATTGAAAAATTAAAAAATGATAGAGCGCTTATTGTATACAAGATACGAAGCAGTTCCGCCGTCGATTTCCGGCATGTTTTTGAGACAGTTGTGGAAGAGATAAGCGTTTTATAAAAAGGGGAAAGCGAGAAAACAACTATGATGAACGAAAAATGGGAAGAACAGTTTCGTGAACAGATCCATGGATTTGTCGGAACGATCGAGAAGTTCGATAAGGGAGAGATCGACCGTAAGGCATACAAGGGAATCTCCGGCGGATTCGGAAGCTACGCGCAGCGTGACCCGTCAAAGCACATGCTGCGTCTCAGAATGGCAGGCGGAAACCTGACGGAAAAACGTCTGGAGTTTCTTACCGAGGCAGTGAGAGATTACGGTGTGGAGCTTATGAAGCTCACCACCTGTGAGACTGTGCAGCTCCACAACCTGAAAGCAGAGCAGGTTCCGGTCCTCATGGAGAAAGCCATTGCGAGTGAAATTTACAGCAGAGGCGGCGGTGGAGACAATCCGAGAAATATCATGATGAGTCCTCTCTCCGGCGTGCAGAAAGGTGAGGCATTCGATGTAAAACCGTATGCGGAGGCAGCGGCAGAGTATCTGCTTTCCATCGCTGGTGAGATCCACATGCCGAGAAAGTTAAAGGTAGCGTTCAGCAACGGTGCGGATGATTCCGTACACAGCGCCTTCCGCGATATGGGATTTATGGCAAATCCGGACGGAACCTTTACACTCCGCATCGCGGGCGGACTCGGCGGCGGCTATAAGATGGGAATCCTTGTGGATGAACATGTTGCGGCGACGGAGATCCTTTACTACATCCGTGCCATGATTGAGACATTCTGCCAGCATGGAAATTATGAAAACCGCGCGAAAGCTCGCACCCGCTTTATGCAGGAGACACTGGGCGTTGACGGTTTAAAGGCAGCATTCCTTGAGAATGTGGCAAAGGTAAAAGAAAAAGGCGGTCTTGACCTTTATGTGGAGGCAAAGCCGGTGACAAAGAAAGGCAGCGGCGAGATTTCCGGAAAGCGTGTAGTCGCACAGAAGCAGCCGGGGCTCTATGCAGTGGCATACCATCCGATCGGCGGATGTCTTCCGGCAGGAAAACCTGCGGAGCTTCTTTCTCTCGTGAGGGAGATCCCGGACGTGGAGTGCCGGATCGCTCCGTATGAGACGATCTACATTATCAACCTGACTGCAGACGAAGCGAGGAGAGTCCTTGAAGCGACAAACGATGGCGCTCAGAGTACTTTTGAGAACAGCGTCGCATGCATCGGTGCCGCGATCTGCCAGCAGGGAGTAAGAGACAGCCAGGCGGCGCTCAGAGCAGCTGTGGAGGCTGTACGGGAGGCGAAGATCCCGGACGGTGCACTCCCGAAGATCTGTATTTCCGGATGCCCGTCCAGCTGTTCCGGACACCAGGCGGCAGCCATCGGTTTCCAGGGAGCGGCAAAGTCTGTTGACGGAAAGCCGGAGTCCGCGTTTAAGATGTTTGTAGGCGGAAGTGATAAGCTCGGTGCTGCAAAGTTCGGGGAGGCCGGAGCCGTGATCTTAGAGCGCGATCTGCCGAAATTCTTCGTGGATCTCGGAAAAGCTGTTGCCAGCCGGAACGTGAACTGGGAGACATGGATCGCGGGGCACGAGGATGAATTTAAGGTGATTGTGGAAAAATACGCTTAAAAAACATAAAACGGTCGACAGCGAAAAAACTGTCGGCCGTTTTTTTACATCTCAATCAGTTGAAATTCCACCTGTCTGGCCCGCAGCATCTGCGCTTCCCGGCGATGGCAGGTAAAGATAATGATCTGGCCGCCGTAAGCGGAGGCGAGCCATTCCAGCGCCGTCTTCAGGCGCTCATCGTCGTACTGTGTAAAGCTGTCATCGAAGATCAGCGGGAAACCGCCGGAGCCGGAACCGGTGAGGAGTTTCGCAGCGGCAAGACGCAAGGCAAGGTAGACCTGATCCATGGTTCCGCTGCTGACATTCTCGAGGGGAACCAGTTTCGTCTTCGTGTTTAAGAAGACATTCAGATTCTCGTCGATGCTCATACTGTCGTAGATTCCGCCGGTGATCCCGGTAATGTACTGGGACGCTTCTTTATTCAGGTAGAGTCCAAAGGAATCCCGGATCGACGAGGAAAGATCCGCCATGGTTTCCTGAGCAAGATCAATGGCGACGATCTCATCGTGGATCCGGTCGTTTTCCGCCAGTGTCCGCTTCAACGCCTTCGCTTTATTTTTACAGTTGCTCAAGTGCTCTAACTTCTTTTCCAGTTCCCACTGGGTTCGCTGTTGTTTCTCGATCATCTCACTGCAGCCGGCCTGTTTTGTCTGGAGACTGCTCAAGTCTTCCAGAAACTTTTTGATCTCCGTTTCAGACTGGGAAACCATATCGCAGAGCTTCGAAAATTCCCCCATTCTCGCCCGGAATGCGTTCATCGCATCCTCGGATACGGCGGAATCGCCCAGATGTCTCGCAAGCAGGGAACCGAGTTCTGCGGAGGTATTGTCGAATATCCTGTGATACTCTTTATCTTTCTGGCGGATGACCAGAGAGATGATAAAGAAGAGCACAGCCGCCGCTGCAGCAGCGCCGCAGACCGGAAGATAGGCGGTGAGGTTGAAATATCCGAGTACCGCCGCGGCACCTAATCCCGCGATTCCAAGAACTGCGGTAAGAGCTGACAGAATTTTCCGGGATTTCTTATTACATTCCGTCTTCAAGGAAGCATACTCGCTGTAAAGCTTTTCCGCACTGGCAGACATGGCATCCACGGAGGCGCGGTCTGTGAAGCCGTTGTCGGACAGCACCTTCTTCCCGTTTGCCAGTTTCTCGTCCAGATCCTTTTTCTGCGCCTGGGTGTTGTCAATCAGGCCCTTTACCTGGGTCCGCATATTCTGGTAGGCGGCGAGCTGGTTCTCGTATTCCGGTCCGGAGATCTCCGCCTCCACATTCCGGATCTCCGCGAGAAGGGCGGTAAACTCCCGGCTTGCCTCCGGGATCAGTCCCGCTTCAAGGGAACGTTTCTGATTCCGCAGAAATGCGGTGGCCTTTGTGATATTTAAGGAGATATTGCCGGTGGTGTTCATGTTGGCAATATAGTTCTTTAACTCGGTCACCATACCGTCCTCGGTGGCGCTCTTTAACTGACCGATGCTGATGGTGTTGTTGTACATGGTCTCGGTGAGACCGTCAAGCAGGCTGGAGACAAATGCAGGTGTCGCATCTTCCTCCAGTCCTTTCGTCTCATTGATGATCTTTAAAGACTTATTTTCCTTCCGGAACCGGCGCTCGATGCGGTAGATGGTTCCGTCCTTTTCCAGTCTCAGCCATCCCTCGTAGGTTCCACTGTTCTCCCAGGGTTCGTACTTTGTATACAGATCATTCTTGGCTGCCCGCCCACGTCCCCGCTCGATGCCGAAGAGCATACCGCGGATGAAGGTGTGAAGCGTGGATTTTCCGGCTTCGTTCTTTCCGTAGATAATGTTGATTCCGTCATTGAAGGAGATGGTCCGGTCATGAAATTTTCCGAAACCGTCGATATGTAATTCGAGTAATCTCATGGCTGGCTCCTTTCATCTTTTGTCATAAGCAGGGCATGAATTCCGTAGTAGAGGGCTTTTTTCTCCACCGGGCTCATATCGTCCTTCATGAGCGCCTGGATATAAAAGCCGATCATATCGCCTGGATGTTCCGCGAACAGTGCGTGGAAATCATACTGTGGCTCCGACTCATCCAGAATCTCGATGATATTCCACTGACCGGAGAGGAAATCCAGATCAAAGCTGATATCCGGGTCCCGCATGCCGCGGATCCGGAAGCGGTAGATATTGTTGGCACCGCGCTTGCGGATCTCGTCGGCGATGATCTGGGAGAGCTCGGTGTTGGTCGTCTGAGGAGTCACATTGACCACTAACGGGATATACTGGGCCTGGCAGACTTCCTTAAACTGCAGGGAGGTCACATGTCCGCTGGTGGTGTCGATCTCACCGATAAAATATCCGTGTGGTCCGGTCTCCGTCATGTCTAACGGTTCCGGGGAACCGGCGTAGGCCATGCGGTTTTCAAGAAGGATTTCCGGCTTATGGATATGTCCGAGAGCGATATAGGAGAACGGGGATGCGGCCAGTGCATTCCGGTCAAAAGGAACATGTTTCGCGTCACCGCCGTGGAGCATGAGGATCCTGGTGCGTCTGGACGCCGGCAGGGAAATATTGTCAGCTTTCGCCTCAGTGATCTCGGCTGTGTGGTAGCTGAAGCCGTAAACTTCCGTGTTCAGCTCCTCGAAATAGACGGAAGAGAACTCCTCGCCCATCAGAAATGTGACGTTCGGGGCCCAGGTGAAGCTGAGAAGTGCAGAACTTTTCCGAATCCGGTCATGATTTCCGGCGATGATGACCACGCGGGTTCCCGGAATCGTGGAGAACAGGTAGTTGACCTCTTTGAGATCCCTCGCTAACGGCTGGCGGTGGAATAAGTCACCGGAGATCAGAAGAAGGTCCGCGCGGGAATCCCTGGCGTCCTCGATAATGCCTTGAAAGGTCAGACGGATCGCCTGTTCCCGTTTTTTCCCCCAGGGCTTATCGCTGTCCGGGATCATGCCCCAGTGGATATCGGCGGTGTGAATAAATTTCATACATTCCTCCATGGTGTATGGATTGCAGATATACTGCGCTCCAGTATCAAGGTAGTGGACTGTGAAAGTCCGCAAAAACGTGTTTCTCAGGTTACCGCGGCAGTTCGGTCACCGGGGTATTGCTGCCGCGTAAATGTGAAAAGGAGCGCAACAGATCTCTGTGCGCTCCCTTGCGGCTGCCTTGCATCGAAAGGACGCGGCGGGCTGCTGTTTCTTTATAATTCGCAGTTATTAACGGTACGCGGGAACGGAACTACGTCGCGGATATTGCCCATTCCTGTGAGGTACATTACGCAGCGCTCGAAGCCGAGACCGAAACCGGAGTGGCGGACGCTGCCGTATTTTCTCAGATCGAGATAGAAACCGTAGTCTTCCGGCTTTAATCCGAGTTCGTTCATGCGGGTGAGGAGCTTCTCGTAATCGTCCTCACGCTGGCTTCCGCCGATGATCTCGCCGATGCCCGGAACGAGACAGTCCACAGCGGCAACGGTCTTGCCATCCTCGTTCAGTTTCATATAGAAAGCCTTGATCTCCTTTGGATAATCGGTCACGAATACCGGTTTTTTGAAGATCTGCTCGGTCAGGTAGCGCTCATGCTCAGTCTGAAGGTCGCAGCCCCAGAATACCTTGTAGTCAAACTGGTCATTGTGCTCTTCCAGAAGTTTAACTGCCTCAGTGTAGGTAACATGGCCAAACTCGGAGTTCAAAACGGAGTGGAGACGGTCTAATAAGCCCTTGTCGATAAACTGGTTAAAGAAGTTCATCTCCTCTGGAGCGTGGTCTAATACATACTGGATCACATATTTTAACATGCCTTCAGCCAAAGCCATGTTGTCATCCAGATCTGCAAATGCCATCTCCGGCTCGATCATCCAGAACTCAGCTGCGTGACGGGTGGTATTGGAGTTTTCCGCACGGAAAGTAGGTCCGAAGGTGTAAATGTTGCGGAATGCCATCGCATAAGTCTCACCATTTAACTGGCCGCTTACGGTTAAGCTGGTTGGTTTGCCGAAGAAGTCCTGTGTATAATCAACAGCGCCGTCTTTGGTCTTCGGAACATCGTTTAAATCCATGGTAGTTACCTGAAACATCTCGCCTGCGCCTTCACAGTCACTGGAGGTGATCAGTGGAGTGTGGACGTAAACGAAGTCTTTCTCCTGGAAATACTGATGAATGGCATATGCGATCAGGGAACGGACACGGAATACTGCCTGGAAGGTGTTGGTTCTTGGACGCAGATGGGAAATGGTACGCAGGTACTCTAAGCTGTGACGTTTCTTCTGCAGAGGGTAGTCCGGTGCGGATGGTCCTTCCACCGCAACGCTGACTGCCTGGATCTCAAATGGCTGTTTTGCTTCTGGAGTCGGGATCAGGGTACCCTTTACGATCACGGCT
>ENA-UEQP01000998-UEQP01000998.1-human-gut-metagenome-genome-assembly--contig:-NODE-998-length-28655-cov-4.073868_pt1 | contig 28655 bp, 22 predicted proteins | sample MGYA00242951_ERZ507951 | MGnify/ENA primary metagenome ERZ507951 (study PRJEB26167, sample SAMN06115539) | human gut metagenome | host: Homo sapiens | place: China:Shanxi | collected 2015-11-18...
CAGGTCGATGACGCAGGCATCAGAAGTGCCGGCAGCAACTTCCATCAGGGCATCTGCCTGAGACTGTACCTCGGTAGCGGTCAGACCGAGCGCATCAGCGGCAGCAGCGCCTGCGGAACCAGCCTCAACTGCGAAGGACAGATTCTTAACGCCGTCCAGATCCTTGGCAGCGTCCGCCTTATCGGACGGAACGACAACGACCTGTGCGTTGGTCGCATACGGGCTGGAGCAGTTCATGGAGGTCTTGACCTCGTCGGTCAGCGTCATGCCGTTCCATACAGCGTCAACGCCCTTGCCGTCAAGCTCCATGACCTTGTTGTTCCAGTTGATCTCAAGGAACTCAGCCTCTACGCCGATGCTCTCGGCGAAAGCCTTTGCCATGTCGGCATCAAAGCCGATCCACTCGTCCGAGCCGTCTTCCTTATAATCCATCGGCGCGAAATCGGTGATGCCGACGACCAGCTTGCCCTGGCTCTTGACGTATTCCAGATCGCTGTCTGCGGAAGCGGACGTATCAGAGGCAGCGCTGTCAGAAGCGGTGTTGTCGTTCTTCGCGGTGGAGCCGCAGCCGGCGAGCATGGATACACTCAATGCGCCTGCGGAGAGCAGCGCGAGCAGTCTCTTGGTTTTCATAGGGATATCCTCCTAAAATTCAGTGGTTAACTTGTTTACTATTATAACACTTTACTGTGATAAATCAAGAGGGAAAATGAAAAATTTTTTTACGGCGCAGAAAAAACGTCAGGGGAGGAGTAATGTGCATATTTTAATCGATACGGTGGCAAAACAGGACTGTTCTGGTGAAATGATGGGTATATTGCCCGGGATTGCTTGACCGAAACAGAGGAATATAGTATAATGTATGCGATTGTTAAAGAATAAACAAGGAGCGCGAAACGAAAACACGCTCCGCATCAGGAGGTCATATCAATGGATTTCGCAGCACTTTATAAAAGCAAGCTGACGACGCCCGAGGAGGCCGTCAAGGTCGTCAAGAGCGGAGACTGGGTCGATTACGGCTGGTGCACCGGCACGCCGAACGCACTCGACAAGGCGCTCGCCGCACGCATGGACGAGCTGGAGAACGTAAATTTCCGCGGCGGCGTGCTGATGCGCCGGCCGGCGATTTTCGATGTGCCGGATGTTGCAGACAAGCTGACCTGGAACTCCTGGCATATGTCGGGCATCGAGCGCAAGGCCTGCACGGAGGGCTTCGGCTTCTATTCCGCGCTGCGCTACTCTGAGCTGCCGCGCTGGTACCGCGAGAACGTCGGCCGCATCAACGTTACCATGATCCAGGTCGCTCCGATGGACGCGCAGGGCTGGTTCAGCTTCGGTCCGCAGGCGTCCCACCTCAAGGCAGTCTGCGAGGCTTCCGATGTTGTTATCGTCGAGGTCAACAAGTATATGCCGCGCTGCCTCGGCCTGTATGAGGAAGCGATCCATGTTTCCGAGGTCGATATGATTGTCGAGAATGATGAGCCCATGCCGCAGATGGGCGGCGGCGCTGCGCCGACCGCAGTCGATGAGGCGGTTGCAAAGCTGATCGTTGAGGAGATCCCGAACGGTGCGTGCCTCCAGCTGGGCATCGGCGGTATGCCGAACACCGTCGGCGCAATGATCGCAGAGTCCGACCTCAAGGATCTCGGCGTCCACACCGAGATGTACGTCGACGCCTTTGTTGACATCGCAAAGGCAGGCAAGATCAATGGCTCGAAGAAGGCCATCGACACCGGCAAGCAGGTGTTCGCGTTCGGCGCAGGCACCCAGAAGCTGTATGATTATGTGAACAACAACCCCGAGTGCATGTCCGCTCCGGTTTCCTACACCAACGATGCGCGCACCATCGCGCAGATCGATAACTTCATTTCGATCAACAACATCGTTGACGTTGACCTGTTCGGTCAGATGAATGCGGAGTCCGCAGGCATCAAGCAGATCTCCGGTGCAGGCGGTCAGCTCGACTTCGTGCTCGGCGCATACCTGTCCAGAGGCGGCAAGAGCTTCATCTGCTGCTCGTCCACCTTCAAGAAGAAGGACGGCACGCTTGAGAGCCGCATTCGTCCGACGCTCGAAACCGGTTCGGTCGTTACCGATGCCCGTCCGTGCGCACACTGGTTCGTAACCGAGTACGGCAAGGTCAACCTCAAGGGCCTGACTGCATGGCAGCGTGCGGAAGCGCTGATTTCGGTTGCGCACCCGGATTTCCGCGAACAGCTGATCAAGGACGCAGAGAAGATGCGTCTGTGGAGACGCTCCAACAAGCGATAATTTCGGAGAGATACGCAAAGAGCGCGAACGTTGTGTCCGCGCTCTTTCTGTCCTTATATAATGTATGGCTCTGAGAGAAAAATATCATCAAGCAGCTTTTTGCCGCTGTCCGTCCGGAACAGGCGCTCGCGCGCAGAGGCAATGCTCTCGCGCGGCAGACTGTCCTCGTCTGCGTTGACGAGAAAGTCCGCTTCGAGCAGAATGCGGAAATCGGTGTCTTCGCCGGCCTGACAGCTGTGATGATGAGCGATCAGCCAGCAGATGCGTTCGATCTCGCTTTCGTCTGCGCCTGCCGCAGAGAGCAGCGGACGGGCGACCGCAGGTCCCTCCTGCTCCTGATACGGACCGGCAGACGAGCCGTGCTGGCGCTCGGCTTCATGGATGCCGATGTCGTGCAGCAGCGCCGCGGCCTCGAGCATGTTCTGCGTATGTGCGTCCAGCCCTTCACTCAGCCCGAGAAGGCGGCAGTAGCCGTAGACCTTGATGAAATGCTGTACGCGGCGCGGGTCTCCGGCATCATAATGGGCGGCCACGGCGGCAAGCGCGGAAATATTTATCATAAAAAGAGCCTCCTTTTTTGAAAAGATTATATCACCATAACGGGGAAAACAGCAAGCAGCATACCTTATATCCCGGTGCTGCGGACAGGAGCGGCTGCCAGCTCTTCACAGAAATACCGCCATTTTGCAAGTCGAGAAAAGTCAGACTTCATTTTATGAGGAAAACCACCAATTCCAGACCTGTTTTTCCATGAAAAAAATGTATAATTTTAACCTGCTAAATTATTGCACTTTTCCGAGGAATATTATATACTATAACCATACTACCGCATGTATGTAAGTTATCCCGCACTTTTCCTGTAATATGAAAAGGCACTGCGGCAGAAATGCAAGGAGGAAAACCAAAATGGCACTTACCAATTCCTATCTGAAGAGCGTTTACGAGACTGTCGAAAAGCGCAACCCGAACGAGCCTGAGTTTCAGCAGGCAGTTTACGAAGTCCTCGAGAGCCTGGAGCCGGTCGTAGAGGCTCGCCCCGAGCTTGAGAAGAACGGCATCATGGAGCGCATCGTTGAGCCGGAGCGTGTGCTTCAGTTCCGTGTTCCGTGGGTTGACGATGAGGGCAAGGTTCGCGTAAACCGCGGCTTCCGCGTTCAGTTCAACTCCGCGATCGGCCCCTACAAGGGCGGCCTGCGTCTGCATCCCTCTGTTAACGCTTCTGTTATCAAGTTCCTCGGCTTCGAGCAGTGCTTCAAGAACAGCCTGACCACCCTCCCGATGGGCGGCGGCAAGGGCGGCTCCGACTTCGACCCGAAGGGCAAGTCCGATGCTGAGATCATGCGTTTCTGCCAGTCCTTCATGACCGAGCTGTGCAAGCACATCGGTCAGTTCACCGACGTTCCGGCTGGTGATATCGGTGTAGGCGGCCGTGAGATCGGCTTTATGTTCGGCCAGTACAAGCGCCTGCGCAACGAGTACACCGGCGTTCTGACCGGCAAGGGCCTGTCCTACGGCGGTTCTCTGGCTCGTACCGAGGCTACCGGCTACGGCCTGTGCTACTACATGAAGGAAATGCTCGCATACAAGGGTACTTCCTTCGAGGGCAAGACCGTTGCAATCTCCGGCTCCGGCAACGTTGCAATCTACGCCTGCCAGAAGGCTACCCAGCTGGGCGCTAAGGTCGTTACCATGTCCGACTCCAACGGCTTCATCTACGATCCGAACGGCATCAACCTCGATGTTGTCAAGGACATCAAGGAAGTAAAGCGCGGCCGCATCAAGGAGTACGCTGAGCGCGTTCCGGGTTCGGTTTACACCGAGGGTCAGCGTCCGTGGGGCGTAAAGTGCGACATCGCTCTGCCGTGCGCAACCCAGAACGAGCTGAACGAGGAGAACGCAAAGGCTCTGATCGCCAACGGCTGCAAGTTCGTAGCTGAGGGTGCTAACATGCCGTCTACTCCGGAGGCTGTTGCAGCATTCCAGGCAGCCGGCGTATTCTTCGGCCCGGCAAAGGCTGCTAACGCAGGCGGCGTAGCTACCTCCGGTCTGGAAATGAGCCAGAACTCCCTGCGCCTGAGCTGGACTTTCGAGGAGGTTGACCAGCGTCTGCACGACATTATGGTCAACATCTTCCACACCTGCATCACCGCAGCTGAGAAGTACGGCCACAAGGACAACCTGGTTATGGGCGCTAACATTGGCGGCTTCGAGAAGATCGCTGACGCTATGCTCGCACAGGGCGTTTGCTAAGACTTTCTTCTTCGATTTGAAGGGCCCTTCAGATCGAGGGACGCCCTTGACAGGCGTTGTCTGTAAGGGCTATTATACAGAGACCCTCCGAGAACTTTCCGGTTCTCGGGGGGTCTTTGTGTTTGTAAAAAAGCCAGGCGCATATCCTGATTTTTTTGCCGCGCGTTTGTCGCTCCATGGAATGTCGCCGCGCTCCGTTTTTGCATTGTAGCCGATTTTGTGAATATTCTGTGAAGTCGGTTGACATTGAGAATGAGTGATGTATAATATGTTAGCAAACTAACAGTAAGGAGGCTAACAATGTGTCGCTGTGACCATAACGAATGCTGCGGCCACTCGAATGACCGCATCGGAGCAGAAATCGGTATGCTGCACAACCTGCTTCGGCGTCAGATGGCGTGCATGACAGAAAAAAGTGCCAATTCGGCCAATGTGACCGGCATGCAGGCGATGATCGTGCATCATCTGATCCTGCGCGAGAAGGAAGGCGATCTGTTTCAGAAGGATATCGAGAGCGCGTTCCAGATGCGCCGCTCGACCGCCACGGGAATTCTGCAGCTCATGGAGCAGCACGGTATCCTGCGCCGCGAGCCGGTCGCGCATGACGGACGGCTCAAGCGTCTGGTGCTGACCGACCGTGCGCGCGCGATGGACGAACGGATTACCGAGCGCATGGCGCAGATGGAGCAGCTGCTGCGCCGTGGCATCACAGAGGAGGAGCTGAAGGGCTGGTTTTCCGTCAGCGAGAAAATTCGCTCCAATCTGGAGCAGTACCAAGGAAATTTGTGCAGGGAGGGACAGAAAAATGGTAAAACAGCTGTTGAAAAGCGTGCGTGAGTTCAAAAAGGATGCGCTTCTCACGCCGCTTTTCGTTGTGCTCGAGGTCGTCATGGAGGTGCTCATTCCGTTTGTCATGGCGGAGCTCATCGACAAGGGCATCGACGCACAGAACATGAGCGCCATCGGGAAATACGGCTTTATCCTCGTGGCGTGTGCGATGCTCGCGCTCGTATTCGGCGCGGCGGCCGGCACCTATGCTGCGCGCGCTTCGACCGGCTTTGCGCGCAATCTCAGACACGATATGTACTATGCGGTGCAGGACTTTTCGTTCTCCAACATCGATAAGTTCTCCACCGGCTCTATCGTTACCCGTCTGACGACGGATGTCACGAACGTGCAAAACGCATTTCAGATGTGCACGCGCATCGCAGTGCGATGCCCGGTCATGCTGATCTTTGCTTTCGTCATGGCCGCAAAGATCAACAGAAACATGGCGCTCATCTTTGTTGCCGTGCTGCCGGTTCTTGCGATCGGTCTGGGCATTCTGATGAAGATGGTCGGCCCGGTATTCGAGCGTGTGTTCAAGATTTATGACCGTCTGAACACGGTTGTACAGGAAAACGTGCACGGTATCCGCGTGGTCAAGGCATATGTCCGCGAGGATCACGAGACCGAGAAGTTCGAGAACGTCTCCAAGCTGCTCTACCGCACGTTTTCCAAGGCGCAGAAGACCCTCGCGTGCAATATGCCGCTCATGCAGTTCTGTATGTATGCGTGCATGCTGCTCATCTCGTGGTTCGGCGCGCGTCTGATCGTGGGCGGTTCGATGACGACCGGCGAGCTGACCAGCATGTTCTCCTATATCATGCAGATCCTGATGAGTCTGATGATGGTCGCGATGGTTTTCGTCATGATCACGATGGCGAAGGCGAGCGCAGAACGAGTTGCGGAGCTCCTGAGCGAAAAGCCTGATCTGCACAACCCGGCGCAGCCGGTCTGTGAGGTCAAGGACGGCTCGATCGACTTTGATACGGTCGATTTCAGCTACAAGAGCGACGAGCACAAGCTCGCGCTGCGAGATGTAAATCTGCACATCCGTTCCGGCCAGACCATCGGTATCCTTGGCGGCACCGGCTCGGCAAAGTCTACGCTGGTGCAGCTCATTCCGCGCCTGTACGATGTAACGCGCGGCTCGGTCAAGGTCGGCGGTGTGGATGTCCGCGACTACGACATCGAGACACTGCGCGACGAGGTCGCAATGGTCCTCCAGAAGAACGTCCTCTTCTCGGGCACGATCAAGGAAAATCTGCGTTGGGGTAATGAAAACGCCTCGGACGACGAGCTTGTACGTGTATGCAGACTTGCACAGGCGGACGAGTTTATCCAGCAGATGCCGGATCAATACGACACACACATCGAGCAGGGCGGCAGCAACGTTTCGGGCGGCCAGAAGCAGCGTCTGTGCATCGCGCGCGCACTGCTGAAAAAGCCGAAGATCCTCATCCTCGATGACTCGACGAGCGCGGTCGATACCAAGACCGATGCGCTCATCCGAAGGGCATTCGCAGAGGAGATCCCGAACACCACCAAGATCATCATCGCGCAGCGCGTTTCCTCCGTGCAGGAGGCCGACCAGATCGTTATCCTTGACGGCGGCGCGGTGCAGGCGATCGGCACGCACGACGAGCTGCTCGCAGAAAATCAAATTTATCAGGAAATCTACAACCAGCAGAACAGAAAGGGCGGTGAGGAATAATGGCAGGACCTCAGATGCGCGGTCCCGGCGGCCGCAGGCCGATGGGCGGAAAACGCAGCAAGAATCCGAAAAAAACGCTGAACCGTCTGATGAAATATATCGGCAAGGGCTACAGCATTCAGTTCGGCGTGGTTCTGATCTGCATTGCGCTGTCGGCAGTCGCGAATGTTGCCGGTTCGATGTTCCTCAAGAGCCTGATCGACGATTATGTCGCGCCGCTGCTCCTGCAGGCGTCTCCCGTGTTCACGCAGCTTATCCACGCGCTGATGGGCATGGCGGTCATCTATTTCATCGGCATCGGCACGACCTTCCTCTATAACTGGCTGATGGTCGGTATTTCGCAGGGCGTGCTCAAGCGCGTGCGCGACGAAATGTTCGAGCATATGCAGACGCTGCCGATCCGCTATTTCGACACGCATACGCATGGCGACCTCATGAGTCACTTCACGAACGATACCGATACGCTCCAGCAGATGCTCAGTCAGTCGGTGCCGCAGATGTTCTCGTCCGCCATGACCATTATTTCCGTGTTCATCGGCATGCTCGTTACGAACGTCTGGCTGACGCTGTTCGTGCTGCTCGGCATCGCGGTCATGCTCGTCGTGGTCAGGAACATCGGCGGAAGGTCTGCGCGATTCTTCCTCGCACAGCAGACGTCTCTCGGCAAGGTCAATGGCTATATCGAGGAGATGATAAACGGTCAGAAGGTCATCAAGGTGTTCTGTCACGAGGACAAGTGCAGGGAGCAGTTCGACACGCTGAACGATGAGCTGCGTCAGGCGGCCTGCAATGCAAACACCTTTGCGAATATCCTGATGCCGATTATGGGCAACATCGGCAATCTGCTGTACGTTCTGGTCGCGGTAGTGGGCGGCGCACTCGCACTGTCCGGCGTTGTCGGCGACAGCATCACCATCGGCGTGATCGCGTCCTTCCTCCAGCTGACCAAATCGTTTACCATGCCGGTGACACAGATTTCGCAGCAGTTCAACTCGATCATCATGGCGCTCGCAGGCGCGGAGCGTATCTTTGAGCTGATGGACGAGAAACCAGAGGTCGACAACGGCTATGTAACGCTCGTCAACGCACGCTACGACCACGAGGGCGGCCTCGTCGAGACGACGGACAAAACCGGTATCTGGGCGTGGAAGCATCCGCATGAGGACGGTACGACGACCTACACGCAGCTGCGCGGTGATGTGCGCTTTTACGATGTGGATTTCGGCTATAACCCGGATAAGATCGTTCTGCACGATGTGACGCTGTACGCCGAGCCGGGCCAGAAGGTAGCCTTTGTCGGCGCGACCGGCGCGGGCAAGACCACGATCACCAACCTGATCAACCGCTTCTACGACATAGCAGACGGTAAAATCCGCTATGACGGCATCAATATCAACAAGATCAAAAAGTCCGATCTGCGACGTTCGCTAGGCATCGTGCTTCAGGACACCAATCTGTTTACCGGCACAATCCGGGACAACATCCGCTACGGCAATCTTGATGCGACGGATGAGGAGATCGTCGCAGCGGCGCAGCTTGCCGGTGCGGACGATTTCATTCGCCGCCTGCCGGACGGCTATGATACGCTCATCGGCGGCGACGGCGGCAGCCTGTCCCAGGGTCAGCGTCAGCTGCTCTCGATCGCCCGTGCTGCGGTCGCAGATCCTCCGGTCATGATCCTCGATGAGGCGACCAGCTCGATCGACACCCGTACCGAGGCGATCGTTCAGGCCGGCATGGATGGTCTGATGCACGGCAGAACGGTGTTCGTTATCGCGCATCGCCTGTCCACCGTGCAGAACGCAGATGTTATCATGGTGCTTGAGCTCGGTCATATTATCGAGCGCGGCAATCACGAGCAGCTTATCGCAGAGCGCGGCAAATACTATCAGCTTTATACCGGTGCGTTTGAACTGGAATAACGTAAAACACCCTCCGAACATCCTTTGGGATGCCGGAGGGTGTCTTTTTATAGCGGCACAAAGAGCAGCCGCGCGAGTGCGCAGAGCGCAAGTCCGAAGCCGGTCGGGAGCGCGATCGCGGCAAGTGTATATCGCACCGAGCGGGTCTCCCTGAAAATTGTAAGGCAGGTCGTTGAGCACGGCCAGTGACAGATGGTAAACAGGAGCGTGCAAAGTGCGGTGCAGCCGGTCCAGCCGTTTGCAAGCAGAAGGGCGCGAAAGGAGAGCAGGTCAGACACATCGGCAAGTGTGCCCCCGGAGAGATAGCCGAGGACGATGAGCGGCATAACGAGCTCGTTTGCCGGGAAGCCGAGCAGAAAGGCCGCCAGAATGACTCCGTCCAGACCGAAGAAGCGCGCCAACGGATCGAGGAAGGCGGTCATGCTGCTGTACAGGGAGCTGCCGCTGACCGTGATGTTTGCGAGCAGCCAGATGAGCGCGCCGGCGGGCGCCGCGACAATCATCGCGCGGCCGAGCACGAACACTGTGCGGTCGAGCACGCTGCGCACGATCACCCTGCCCGGCTGCGGCGCGCGGTAGGGCGGAAGCTCCAGTACGAACGAGGAGGGCAAGCCGCGCAGAAAGAAGGCTGAGAGCAGCCGGGAGGCTGCAAGCGTAAGCAGGACGCTCCCGGCGATCACGCCGGTCAGCAGCAGTGCGCCGCCGGCGGAACCGGCATCGAAAAATACTGCGCACAGGAAGATCAGCAGGGGAAAGCGCCCGTTACACGGTGCAAAGCTGTTGGTGAGGATTGCGATCAGACGCTCGCGGGGGGAGTCGATGATGCGGCAGCCGGTTACGCCGCAGGCGTTGCAGCCGAACCCCATGCACATGCTTGCGTGTGTTTCGTGCGCCGAAATAGAGATAGAGACCGGTCTCGCAGTCCGGTTTTGTCGAGAAAACTCGAGCAATACGGGACAAGTCGCAAAAATACGTTTTTGTGAACAAATTAAACGAGAGATACCGGGAGCGTAAATCAAAACACCGCAGAATACAGCATAAATGCTGTCGCTGCGGTGTTTTCGGCCTGCGGCAGAAGATCAGAACTCTCCATTCATTTCAGACGGGCCGCTCCAGTATTTCTGCCATTTGGTCCTGACGCCGGCGCCGGCCTGACGGGAAATGGAAATCTGGCGTCCGTCGAGCAGAAACAGGCAGTTTTTTTCAAGACAGCGCACATATCGCAGATTGACGACCGAGGAAACGCTGCACTGTACGAACTGCTCGTGCGCGAGCAGGGCGGCTACCTCGGTTTTGAAGGAATTGCGGATCGTCGGCGTCTGGATCACGCTGCCGTCCGCAAGCGTGTAGAGAATGGTACGGCATTTCAGCTCAGCCGAAATGAGTTCATCAAACGATACCAAGCGGACAGACGAGCCGATATGAATGGCGAACATACGCGCCTGCGGCCTGCGTGGAGAAAGATGAGTATTATCCAGAATTTCGAACAGCTTTTTGCGGTCGATCGGCTTCAGAAGATAGGAATAGGCATGCACATCGTAGGCGGACAGCGCGAAATCCGGACTTGCCGAGAGATATACGATGCGTCCCTTGTCGCCGCGTGCGCGCAGCTCGAGGCCGGTCTGAATGCCGTCGGGTTTCGGCATCACGACGTCCAGGATGAATAGATCGAAGGAAAAGTCCTTGTGTTTGTCCAGAAAAGAGAGCAGAGCAGTACCGCTGTTGAAGCAATGCAGGCGGCAGAGACGATCGGCGTGCTGCCGTTCGTATTCCTGAATAGCGAGCTGTGCGAGTTGAAGGGAGAGGCTGTTATCATCACACAGGGCAATTTGCAGACTGGTCATACTTATCATACTTCCTTACTTGTGCTGTTTCCGGCTCAGAGAGTCTCTATTTATAGTATAGCATATTTTTGACAGAGTAGTGTCATTTTTTTCTGGAACTGTGTCCGGTTCACAGAAAACATGGGGTTTCAACAGCTGAGGGGGTACGCTTGCGGCGTGTTCCATGTCATATCTGCCGGGATTTCCGCTATGATGTGGTGAGGGAGGGATGACTGTGACGCAGAGAGAACGAAAACTGCTGCTTGAAGCGCTCGAGCGCATTATCCTTGAGCGGTACAGGGAGGAAATATGACGGCGGAGGCAGACTGCCGCGCGGCGCTGTATCTTCGTCTCAGCCGCGATGATACCGGCCGTGCCGGAGAGAGCGAGAGCATCGCCAATCAGCGCAGACTGCTGCACGACTACGCCCTGAGGCAGGGCTGGCCGGTCGTGGCGGAATATGCAGATGACGGTGTTTCCGGGACGACCTTCGACAGACCGCAGTTCCAGAAAATGCTGTGCGAAATCCCGCAGCGCGGCATCAATCTCATTCTCATCAAAGATCTGTCCCGTCTGGGGCGGGATTATCTGGAAACCGGACGCTATCTGGAACGCTATTTCCCGGAGCACGGCGTGCGCGTCGTTGCGGTGGGGGACGCGGTCGACACGGCGCACGAGGATATTTTCCTTCCGATGCGCAACTACATCAATGAGCTGTATGCCCGGGACACGAGCGGAAAAATCCGAGCAGCCTTACAGACGAAAATGAAGGACGGCCGCTTCATCGGTCATTATGCACCTTACGGCTACCGCCGCGACTCGCAGGAGCGCAGCAGGCTTGTGCCGGACGAAGCAGCAGCGGCAGTGGTGCGCCGGCTGTTTGCAGGGGCAGCCGGGGGCGCAGCTCCGTCGGTGCTTGCGGCGCGGCTGAATGCTCAGGGAGAAGCACCGCCCTCGGTCTATCGCGGCAGCGCACCGCGCGGCGAATGGACAGCCGGAACGGTGCGGCGTATCCTGCAAAACGAGGTGTACCTCGGCACGCTCATTCAGGGAAAAACACGAAAACCGTCCTTCAAGTCGGGAAAAGTCCGTCGGACAACACCAGAGGAGCAGTTTATCGTACCCCATTGCCACGAGGCACTCATTTCGCAGGCGGTTTTCGAGCAGGTGCAGCAGCAGAGCCGTGTGCGGCGCATTTCGCGCTCCGGCGGCTTCGTCAATGTGTTTACAGGCATCGCATTCTGCGCGGACTGCGGACGGGCAATGAGCACGGTCGGCACGAGACGGAAGGGGAGCCGCGCCGATCTTGCCTGCGGCGGGTACAAGCAGCACGGACGCAGCGCCTGCACTCGGCATGGAACGAATTATGAAGCGCTCGAAGCGGCGGTTCTGGATGTGCTGCACAGGCATCTTGTGTTGACGGAACGCGAGAAAGCCGAGCTCCGCGAGCGGCTGATGCACAGCCTTTGCTCTCTGGAAGGGGAGGACGCGCACGGTCTGCGGTGCAGTCTTTCACGCACGGAGGATACGATTGCAGCGCTCTACTTGGACCGTGCATCGGGCAGAGTTGCGGCAGACAGCTTTTATGCCGCGCTGCACCGTCTGGAAGATCAGGCGGCTGCGCTGCGCCGGCGTCTGGATATGAGAGAAACGAACCTGCCCGATACAGCGCGTCTGGAGAGCGCGATCGATGAGTGCTGCTGTCCGAAGCGGCTTACACGAGAGCTTGTTCGCGCTTTTGTGCGGCGCATAGAGGTCGAGGAGGGAACGGGGCGGGGGGCCGCCCGCCGGCAGAACATTCGCATTTCCCTGTATTTCGAACAGAATGAGATTGCGAAAACGATTGCATATGAATAATTTCAGGGGAATACAGCTTGACAAATTAAAACGCGAAGGATTATTATTTACATAGAATTCTCCCGAGAACGACTGGGGAGGTCGCCTTTAGAAAGAGAGAAGGAGGCGTATCTCTGTTGCAGACAGATGCACAAAGACGAAAATATATTCAGATGACTGAGTCTCCGGTCGAGCCGCTGATCTGTAAAATGGCCGTGCCGACCATCATCAGCATGCTGATCACATCCATTTACAACATGGCCGACACTTTTTTTGTCGGGCGGCTCGGTACGAGCGTGACCGGCGCAGTCGGTGTCGTGTTTCCGCTCATGGCGCTTATCCAGGCGGTCGGCTTTTTCTTCGGACAGGGCTCGGGCAACTACATTTCCCGTCAGCTCGGCGCGCAGCACCGCGAGGAGGCTGAACGCATGGCGGCGACCGGTTTTTTCTCCGCACTCTGCGCCGGCTGCGTTATCATGATTCTGGGGCTGCTGCTGCGGCATCCGCTCGCACATCTCCTCGGCGCAACGGACACCATTCTGCCCTATGCGCTCGACTATATGTGCATTATTCTGATCGGCGCACCGTATATGACCGCGTCGCTCGTGCTCAACAATCAGCTTCGCCTGCAGGGCAATGCGGTATATGCGATGATCGGGCTGGTCTCCGGCGGCGTGCTGAACATGGCGCTCGACCCGCTTTTCATCTTCACCTTCGGCATGGGCATTCGGGGCGCGGCGCTCGCCACCATCCTCAGCCAGCTTGTCGGCTTCTGCCTGCTGCTGACCGGCGTATACGTTTCGGGCGGTATCCGCATCCGGCTGTGCCTGTTTTCACCCTCGCCTGCACGCTACGCCGACCTCGCGCGCGGCGGCATTCCGAGCCTGTGCCGTCAGGGACTGGCCTCGATTGCGGTGACCTGCCTCAATACGGCGGCGCGGCCCTACGGCGATGCGGCTATCGCGGCGATGAGCATCGTCACCCGCGTCAGCCAGTTCGCAGGCTCGGCGATGATCGGCTTCGGACAGGGATTTCAGCCGGTCTGCGGCTTCAACTACGGCGCACGCAAGTACGAGCGCGTGACACGCGGCTTCCGCTTCTGCGTCAGATCCTCCTCGCTGATCCTGCTGGCGCTCGCAGTGCTCGGCTTTCTCTTCGCGCCGCAGATCATTGCGGTGTTCCGGGGTGACGACCCGGAGGTTGTCCGCATCGGTGCGCTGACGCTGCGGCTGCAGTGCATCTCGTTCCCGATCACCGGCTTTGTCGTTATGAGCAATATGCTGCTGCAGAACATTGCCATGACGCTGCGGGCAAGCATCGTCGCGGCGGCGCGGCAGGGACTGTTCTTCGTGCCATTTGCGCTTATCCTGCCGCATCTGTTCGGCCTTGCCGGCGTGCAGTGCTGTCAGGCAGCGAGCGACCTGTGCGCCTTTATTCTGGCGCTCTGCGTCACGCTTCCGGTCGTGCGGCAGCTGTCAGAAGGAAAAAATCCGCATGATGCCATATAAATAGCAAAAGAGCATGGAAAAACAATTCCATGCTCTTTTGTTATGTATTTTATACAAACAGCGTACCGAAGCCGTGAACGACAAAGGCGGCGAGCCATGCGATCACGCACTGTGCAATGACAACGAAAATCGCCCATTTGCCGCCCAGTTCGCGTTTGATCGAGGCGATTGCCGCGACGCACGGCGTATACAGCAGGCAGAAAACCAGCAGGCTGGCTGCTGCGAGCGGTGTGAGGCAGGCGAGAATGTCAGAAGTCGAGCCGAAGAGTACGGTCAGCGTGGAAACGACGCTCTCCTTGGCCATAAAGCCGGAGATGAGCGCGGTCGAAATGCGCCAGTCTCCGAAGCCCATCGGGCGGAAAACCGGTGCGATCACGCCTGCGATCATCGCGAGAATGCTCTGCGAGGAATCGGATACGATGGCAAAGCGCAGATCAAAGGTCTGAAGGAACCAGATGATGAGCGTTGCCAGAAAAATGACGGTAAACGCGCGCTGCAGGAAATCCTTCGCCTTGTCCCAGAGCAGCTGGCAGACGTTTTTCGCGCCCGGCAGACGGTAATTTGGCAGCTCCATGACAAACGGAACCGCCTCGCCGCGGAACATCGTGCCGCGCAGGAGCAGCGCCATCAGCAGTCCCATGAGGATGCCGCCGAAATAGAGCGCGGTCATGACGAGCGCACTGTATTTCGGGAAAAATGCGGCGGAGAAAAAGGCATAGATCGGCAGTTTGGCCGAGCAGCTCATGAACGGCGTGAGCAGAATGGTCATCTTGCGGTCACGCTCCGAGGTCAGCGTGCGGCTCGCCATGACGCCCGGAACCGTACAGCCGAAGCCGATGAGCATCGGCACGATGCTGCGTCCGGAAAGACCGATCTTGCGCAGCAGCTTGTCCATGACGAACGCTACGCGCGCCATGTAGCCGCTGTCCTCGAGCAGCGAGAGAAAGAAGAACAGCGTCACGATGATCGGCAGGAACTGGAGCACACTGCCTACGCCGCCCCATATACCGTCCATGACGAGGGAACGCAGCACATAGGGAGCGTTCCACGCGGTGAGCGCGCTGTCCACAACGCCGCCGAGGGCATTGATGCCCATGCTGAGCAGCGCGGACAGCAGCTTGCCGATCACACCGAAGGTGAGGAAGAACACGAGACCCATGATGCCAACGAAGCAGGGGATGGCGGTGTGCCTGCCGGTGAGTATCTTGTCAATACGGACGCTGCGCAGGTGTTCGCGGCTCTCGTGCGGGCGAACAACGGTCTCATCGCATATCTTATCGATGAAGTCGAAGCGCATATGCGCGATAGCAGCGGCACGGTCGAGGCCGCGCTCGGTTTCCATCTGCCTGACGATATGCTCGAGCGTTTCCTTCTCGTTCTCGTCAAGGTCGAGCTTTTTCAGAATCAGCGGATCACCCTCAGCGAGCTTTGCCGCCGCAAAACGGACAGGGAGGCTTGCGCGCACAGCGTGATCTTCGATCAGATGCATGATGGCGTGCAGACAGCGGTGCACCGCTCCGCCGTCGTCGTTTGCATCGCAGTAGTCCATTTCGACCGGCTTTTCCTGATATTTCGCGACATGAAGCGCGTGCTCGATCAGCTCGTCGATGCCCTCATTCTTCGCCGCTGAGATCGGGATGACCGGAATGCCGAGCATTTCCTCCATGCGGTTGACCATAATGGAGCCGCCGTTTTCGCGTACCTCATCCATCATGTTGAGCGCGAGCACCATCGGAATGTCAAGCTCCATCAGCTGCATGGTAAGGTACAGGTTGCGCTCGATATTGGTCGCGTCAACAATATTGATGATGCCGCGTGGATGCTCATCGAGCAGAAAGCTGCGCGTTACGAGCTCTTCGCTGGAATACGGCGACATGGAATAGATGCCGGGCAGGTCGGTGACGAGCGTACCGGATTTGCCGCGGATGCCGCCGTCCTTGCGGTCGACGGTGACGCCGGGGAAATTGCCGACGTGCTGGTTGGAGCCGGTCAGCTGATTGAACAGCGTAGTCTTGCCGCAGTTCTGATTGCCGGCGAGGGCAAAGGTCAGCGCGGTGCCTTCGGGCAGGGGATTTTCGGTCTGCTTTTCGTGGAAGCGGCCGCCCTCGCCCAGACCGGGATGCGGCACGGGCGCGCGCCGTTCAGGCGACGTCAGCGGAACCGCGTCGCGGACGTTTTCGATCTCGATCTTTTCTGCGTCCGCCAGGCGCAGCGTGAGCTCGTAGCTGTGGATGCGCAGTTCCATCGGGTCGCCCATCGGAGCAAACTTGACCATCGTCACATCGCCGTGGGGAATAAGACCCATATCAAGAAAATGCTGCCGCAGTGCGCCTTCGCCGCCAACCGAACGGATGGTTGCAGTCTTGCCGATGGGCAGATCTTTGAGTGTCATACAGGTTACCTCTTTTTGTTATATCCGGGAATGCAGCGGCGCGCATGCACCGCTGTCAAAAACAGTATAGCATTATCCCAAACGGACAGCAAGGAACAAAACGGAAAAAGACAGGAAAAATGTAAAAGGACACAAAAAAACCGCTCCATCCCGATGCAGGGAGGAGCGGTAAGGCTCAGCCGTTTTCCGCAGGAGCAGAGAAACGCGCGAGCATACGGCTGAACAGCAGACAGAAAACGAGTGCGAACAGCACGCCGAATACGTTCTGAAGCAGACGCAGACCAAGCGCGGCCTTGAGACCGTAGGCTTCTGCTGCGATGGCGAGCGCACCAAAGGTGTTGAACACAGCCTGCCAGCCGTATTTTGCAGACAGGCCGACACCGATGCCGCCGATCACGCCGATAAAGGCGTAAATGGAGGGCGGCAAAAGAAAATACAGAATGACGAAGCACAGCACGCCGGCAATATTGCCGAGCACGCGGCGGCGCACCCGGTAGTGCATATCCTCGGCAACCGGAAGGATGACCGACATGGCGGCGATGCCTGCCCACATGGCGCGGGGCAGACCGGCCAGCTCGGCGAGCAGCACGACGAGCGGCACGCAGAAAATCTGGCAGAGCTGCCAGCGCGAGCGCGGATGATGCAGGGAGAACGCGACGGGAATATCGCGGATGCGAAGCGGAATACTGCGGCTGCGGTGTCTGAGGAGGAATACGGTGCAGACGAGCAGCGCGCCGAAGGCGATGCCCGCCAGACGGAGCGTGAAATCGCGGCCGCTCACATCGTAGCCATAGAGCAGCAGATAGCCGAGTACGAGCGTGGACTGGTTGAACATGCGCGGCTCATGGCAGCCGAACAGGATCAGGAAGGCGATAGACGCGAGATTGATGAAAAAGCCGGGAAGCGGACCTGCGAGATGCGCGAGATGAGGTGCTGCCGCAGAGAGCACGAGGAATGATGCAAGCAGGGCGGTGGACTGACCGATATGAAGGCAGAGATCGGCCGCGCGGAACACGAGCAGATACAGAAGCACGACAACGCCCACGATGCTGTTCGCACTGCCGAAGGCCATGCTGTAAAGCGTGACAAAGCAGAAGCAGAAGCCGACGGTAAGCGCGATCTTGAAAAGATAGATGAGCGTGTGCAGAAGCCGGTCGCGCGGCGTTTCGCAGGCACGGATAAGGTTCTTTGAACCCGCCTGACCAAGCTGTAATTCCTGATAAAACGTCATGAAACGAAGTCCTTTCTAAAAAAGCTGTAATAAACAGTATACGACGAATGACGGCAGATTGCAATGAAAAAATGCGCAGGACGCGAAAAAAAGTTCGGAGCCTTCGCATACAGACTGTGAAAACGCGGATGACACACCTTACAAACACGCGGAAAACATGATATGATAAGGGAAAACGGTAAAAGGAGACGAGCATGGAATATCTTGCTTTGAATAACGGGGTGCGTATGCCGCTTGTCGGCTTCGGCACATGGACGCTGCGCGGTGAATCGGGAAAGCGCTGCATTCTGGACGCACTTGAAACGGGGTATCGTCTGCTCGATACCGCGCAGATGTATGAAAATGAGGGTATTGTCGGCGCAGCGGTGCGCGAAAGCGGCCTGGCACGGCATGAGATCTTTCTGACGACCAAGCTGTTCGAGCCTTCGGCGAGCTACGAAAATGCGAAGCGCGATATCGAAAAGTCGCTGTCAGCACTCGGGACCGATTATATCGACCTGCTGCTTATTCACGAGCCGTATGATGCGTCGCTTGAAATGTACCGTGCGCTCTGTGAGGCGTATCGCGCGGGAACGGTGCGCGCAGTCGGCATTTCCAACTTCAATGAGCGGGAGTACCGCGCATTCTGCCGCTCGTGCGGTATCATTCCGGCGGTCAATCAGGTCGAAGCGCACGTTTACTATCCGCGCGAACCGCTGCGGCGCGCGCTCGTCGAGAACGGCACCGTCATGCAGGCATGGTCGCCGTTCACCGAAGGGAAACGCCGTATTTTTGAGGAGCCGGTGCTGAGGGAAATCGGGGCGCAGCACGGTAAAACAGCCGCGCAGACCGCACTGCGGTTTCTCGTGCAGCGCGGCATCGGCGTTATTCCGAAAACCATGCATCGCGAGCGTATGCAGGAAAATCTCAGCGTGTTTGATTTTGAGCTGTCAGATGAGGAGATGGAGCGGATCGGCACGCTTGCCGATGGAAAATCTGTGTTCGGCTGGGACGAGGATTGAAAATTATCCTGCGAGAAAAGCAGCCGCCCTTCCGGCGCTGACGCAGGGTCTGTACGCGCTGTTCTTCTGGTACGGCATGCGCGACCTATGACTACCGCAGCTTTTCCAACAGCCTGTCCGGCAGGACCCGCCCGCTCATGAGCAATCTGTATGAGATCTGCTACCTTATCATGATCGGCACGGCTTCTGCGGCGGCGTTTGCGACCGGCGGCTCGACCATTCAGACGCTCTCCGGTCTGCCGACCATCTCCAAGGCGAACGGCTCGTTCGGTTCGGCGCTCTGGATGGCGGTGCTGTATTTCTTCTTTCAGCTCGCGTCGGTCTCGGTCATGTATCAGCACATGGAGCCGGTCACGGACGTCAAGCAGATCAACCGCGCAGCCATCGGCATGTTTGTCTGCAACTTCGCAGCGATGGAGCTTTCCATCATCGGCCTGCTGGCGATTGCCTATGCGGCAGATCTTGCAACGCTTCCGTTCCGATGCTCGTTCTGGTCCAGAACAGCGTGGGCGCAGGCGTGCTCACCCCGATTATCTCCATTTTGATCATCCTAGGTTCGTTTTCGACTGCGGTCAACATGATCTCCGGCATCGTCACGCGCTGCGTCAACGCTGTTGAGCGCGGCCGCAAAAGCGATGCAGAGCGCATGAAGGGACATCTGGCGCGCAACGCCGTGTTCACTCTTATCTTCACCTTTATCGCGTTCGCCATCGCGCAGTTCGGCCTGATGGCCGTGGTCAAGCAGGGCTATGCATATCTCGGCTATGCGGCGCTCATCACGCTGTTTATCCCGTTCGTACTGCACGCGCTCATCACGCGGGGCAGAGAAATCTGAATATCGCCTTCAATAGGATCGGAAACCTCATCCGGTTCTGTTTTTTTGCGCACGCAGCGCGCGCAAGCACATGCTTAGGCTCTGCTTGCCGCAGGCGCCGGCGCGGCAGAACGCATGATCCAGCTGAAGCGCGATGCGCGGCAGATAACCTGCGTCCTCGAGCAGGGTGAAGAGCGGAAAAAAGATCGCCATAGGCGGCAGCATGACCGAAACGACGGTCGCGAGCACGCGCCATACGCCGTCGGTGAGCAGCGAGACAGCGCCGGGCGGCAGACTGAGCAAGACAAGCGCACGCCTGAGCGGCGCTTCGAGCCCGAGCAGAAATCCGGAAAGCATGGCACTGACGGTGTTCGCGCCGGAGAGCGTCAGCCAGAAAACGAGCGCGAGCAGCAGGAGCATGAGGGGAATGCCGAAGCGGCGGCTGAGCACAATACGGTCGATGGCACGGTCGCGGGCGTGCGGATCGTCCGGCGCGGTGACGCAGGTCATAGCGATTTCCTCGGCGCGCAGCACCGCGGCGGCGGTCAGAATATCGTCAAGCTCGTCGCGCGTCTGTCCCTTGTGCGGCTCGGCATACAGACCGCACCGGATGTCCGCGGGATATCGGATGGGCGGCTCGGAGCAGGGAGGAAGTGTTCCGCTCAGCACGGCTCGAAGCGTGTTTTTCAGCTCGTTCAGCCCCTTTTTTGACCGTGCGGCACAGGGTACGACCGGAATGCCGAGCTCACGCGAAAGCGCCGCGGTGTCGATGCGGATATGCTTCTTCCGTGCCTCATCCATCAGATTCAGGCAAAGAACGGCGTGCGGCTGCACCTCGAGCACCTGCAGGACCAGAACAAGACTGCGCTGGAGGCAGGCGGCGTCTGCGACAAGAATGACGGCCTGCGCACCGCCGCAGGTCAGAAATTCGCGAGCGATCGCTTCCTCCTGTGAACGCGCGTGCAGCGAATAAGTACCCGGAAGGTCGATGAGCGTGATATCTTCGCCTGTGATACGCCCCTCCGCGAGCGAGACCGTCTTTCCGCTCCAGTTGCCCGTGTGCTGTCGTCCGCCGGTCAGCGCGTTGAAGACCGTGGACTTTCCGACGTTTGGATTGCCCATCAGCGCGACCGCAGAGCCTGCATCCTTCATGGCAGCACCTCGATGCGCTCTGCATCGTTCCGCCGCAGGGCAATGACCGTGCCGCGGACAAGGTATGCGGCAGCCGCACCGTCCGACACGCGGTGCAGGCAGATAATGCGCGTTCCGGCAATAAAACCCAGCTCGCGCAGCCTTCGCCGCATGCCGCCTGAGAGGCGGAGCGCGGCGATACGCGCCGAGCGGCTTTCGGGGAGCTGCGCCAGCGTGAGAACAGCATTTTGTTGCATAGAATCAGTCCAGTATTGTAGATTTGACCGACCAGGCGGTCATTTCAGCCTATGCAGCAGCAGGATCACCGGTTACAGCAGAGAACAACAAAGGCACGCCGTGGGCATGCCTTAGAGACTGTCGATAAAGTTTATTTTCATGCAGGAACGGCAGCCGCGCGGCAGCGCGCATGAAAAAGCGTTTGCGTAGCAAATGCACGAAAACCGGGGGGCGTGTACCTCGGTTTTCGTACTCTAAGAGGGAGAAAGTTTCCGTATGGGAACTTTCGGACGTCCGTGTTTTGCGAAGTCAAAACACAGATTGTCGGAAAAACGAAGTTTTTCGACAGTTTAAAAGGCACGCCGCAGGCGTGCCTTAAATGTTTGTATTCAGCCGATACGCGAAATGCAGACGGTCGCGGCGCGGATTTCCTTTTCGCATTCACGAATGCACTTCGGGCGTTTTTCGTACCGGAGCGACTGATTGTCGCGCACGATCAGCTGACGCAGTGCGTCCGTGACGAACTTTGCTTCATCCTCGGAGAGGGTGAACTCGGGCGCGAGACCGTATTCGTACTGGTCGAGACGGTGGAGCAGATCGCGCGTTACGCGCTCCTCCTCGCTCTTCGGCTCGGTCTTGTCCTCGTTCAGCATGACTGCGAACGATTCGACGCCGAACGGCTGCGCATAGAGACCGATTGCCGTGCGCATGACGGAAATATCGTTTGGTTTGAGCTGTTTCATGATGTTCCTCTTATTCCGCGCTCGAAAGCATGAGCTTGATGCGGTTCTCCTGGTTGATCTTGGATGCACCGGGATCGTAGTCTACCGCGACGATGTTCGCTTGAGGGTAGTCCTCTCGGATTTTGCGGATCATGCCCTTGCCGGCAATGTGGTTGGGCAGGCAGCCGAACGGCTGTGTGCAGACGATATTGGTAACGCCCTCGCTGATAAGTTCGACCATTTCCGCCGGCAGCAGCCAGCCCTCGCCCATCTTTACGCCCTGACCGATGATGGCGTGCGACTTCCTGCGCACCTCGTCAAAGGCCATCGGCGGACGAAAATGGCCGTCTTTCTTCATCATCTTGATGATGTCAGTCTGCTTGGAGAGCACAAACTGATAGACCATTTTGTAGATCATCGCGGTTTTGGCATTGCGGCTGTACAGATCGTGGTCGATGACCGAGTTGTAGATGCAGTACAGACAGAAATCCATCAGGCCGGGCAGGACAGGCTCACAGCCCTCGGAGAGCAGGAACTCCTCCAGCCGGTTGTTGCCGAGGGGAGAGAACTTGACGTAGATCTCGCCGACGATGCCGACGAGTTTCTTTTTCTGCGTCTTGTCGAGACGAACTTTGCCGAAAACATCGATCACGAACTGGAACAGATGCTTGACCTCGCCGTAGCGTATGACGCGCTCGCCGGTAAAACGTTTTGTAACGGCATCCATGCAGATCTCGATGGCCTTGTCGGTCGAACCGGCGACGATCTCATAGGGCCGGCATTGGTTCGCGACCATCATGATAAGGTCGCCGATGAGCAGGGCGTAGGCGACCTGCATGAGCATGGTCTTGGTCAGCTTGAAGCCGGGGTTGCTCTCAAGACCGGAAAAGTTCAGAGAAATAACCGGAATGAAGCCGTAGCCGTTCTTTTCGAGCGCCTTACGAAGCAGGTGGATATAGTTGGATGCCCGGCAGCCGCCGCCGGTCTGCGGCAGGATGAGCGCGATCTTATGCACGTCGTACCGGCCGGACTGAATGGCGTCTATCAGCTGACCGATGACGAGCAGTGCGGGGTAACAGGTGTCGTTATGTACGTTGCGCAGACCCTGCTCGGCAATGTTCGGGCCTTCGGTATGCAGCAGCTCCATCTTGTAGCCGTAGTTGCGCATCAGACGGCAGATGAGACCGAGCTGAACCGGGAGCATATTGGGCACGAGAATGGTGTAATCGCGCCGCATCTCCTCGGTAAACTGCGGATAATCATAGGTTTTAGGCGTTGTGTTCTGCAAGTTTTCTGCCCTCCTCTACGGCAGCCAGCATGCTTCGGATGCGGATCTTTGCCGCGCCGAGGTTGCTGATCTCGTCGATTTTAAGCTGTGTATAGATCTTGCCGCCGTTTTCGCAGATGGCGCGCATTTCATCGGTCGTGATCGCGTCGATGCCGCAGCCGAACGATACAAGCTGGATGAGCTGCGCGTTTTCCTTCTGGGTGACGTATTTCGCAGCACCGTACATACGAGAGTGGTAGGTCCACTGATTGAGAACGTGCACCTCGGGCGCGTCGGTCAGCTGCCATACCGCATCCTCGGAAACAATGACAAGCCCGAACGACGAGATGAGCTGATCGATGCCGTGGTTGATCTCGGGGTCAACGTGATACGGACGGCCTGCGATGACCGCGACGTCAAGACCGTGCTCGTCGGCGTAGCGAATGGCCTTCTGACCCTCCAGACGGACGGCGGTGCAGTATTCCTGCTGCGCCTGATAGGCGGCATCGGCTGCCTCGAGCACCTTTTTCTTTTTCAGCTGCGGATATTTCTTACAGAAATAGCTGACTGCGTGCTTGCGGAAGCGCTTGGGGTCTGCAAGCTCAAAATACGGCATCATGAAATCGAAGTCCGTGAGCGCGGAGACGTTGGCCTTGAGCAGCTCGGGGTAGTAGGCGACGACCGGGCAGTTGTAGCAGTTGGACGCGCGGCCCTCGTCGAGATTGTAGGTCATGCAGGGATAGAAGATCGCGTCTACGCCCTTCTCAAGCAGATTTTCGATGTGACCGTGCATGAGCTTGGCCGGGTAGCAGACCGTATCCGACGGAATGGAATGCTGCCCCTTCATATACATGTCGCGGGTGGAGACATCGGAAATCACCGTTTCGAAGCCGAGCGTCCGCAGGAGCTTTGTCCAGAACGGGAGCAGCTCGAAGAAGTTGAGGCCGAACGGCAGACCGATGGTCGCGATGGGGTTCGGGTTGCCGGACGGCTCGCCGTAGCTGCGGAGCTTTTCGAGCTTCCATTTATAGAGATTGGGCAGGTCGGCCTTTTTCGTGCCGCCGAGCGGACGCTCGCAGCGGTTGCCCGAAATGAAACGGCGGCCGCCGCCGAAGTCGTTGATGGTCAGATTGCAGTGATTTTCGCACAGACCGCAGCGCGTGGAGCGCACGTTGTGCTCGAAGCCCGCGAGGATGTCCGTGCCGACGAGCGTCGTGGTCTCGCGGCGGTTGTCCTTGGCGTGCAGCGCCGCGCCATAAGCGCCCATGAGGCCGGAAATGGCCGGACGGGTGACGTTGCGGCCGATCTCCTGCTCGAACGAGCGCAGGATGGCATCGTTGAGGAAGGTGCCGCCCTGTACGACGATGTGCCTGCCGAGGTCATCGGGCGAATGGGCACGGATGACCTTGTAGAGCGCGTTCTTGACGACCGACACGGACAGACCGGCCGAGATCGCGTCGATTCCGGCGCCGTCCTTCTGCGCCTGCTTGACCGACGAGTTCATGAACACGGTGCAGCGCGAGCCGAGGTCGATCGGATGCTTCGCAAACAGGCCGAGCTTGCAGAATTCCTCGATGGAGTAGCCCATCGAGCGCGCGAACGTTTCGATAAACGAGCCGCAGCCGGACGAGCACGCCTCGTTCAGCGAAATGTTGTCGATGCATTTGTTGCGGATCTTGAAGCATTTGATGTCCTGGCCGCCGATGTCGATGATGAAATCGACGTCGGGGTTGAAATGGCGTGCCGCGCGGAAATGCGCGACCGTCTCGACCAGACCGAAATCCACGCCGAAGGCGTTCTGGATGAGCGCCTCGCCGTAGCCCGTGACGGCGGAGGAGACGATATGTACGCGGTCGCCGCACAGCTCGTAGAGCTTTGTCAGCTGCTCGCGGATAACGTCTGCCGGGTTGCCCTTGTTGGACTGGTAGTGGTGGAACAGGATCTGGTCGTCCTCGCCGATGAGCACGAGCTTAGTCGTGGTCGAGCCGCAGTCGATGCCGAGATAGGCGTCGCCCTCGTAAACGGTAACGTTCTGGGTCATGACGTCATGCGAGCTGTGCCGCGATTTGAACTCCTCATACTGCTGCTCGGACTCGAACAGCGGCGGCAGATAGTTCGCAACGACCGGTGCGCCGGCGGCCTTTTCGAGCGCATCGAGCAGGGAGGACACGGTGTAGGTCTTAGAAGTGGTGCCTGCATACTCCGCTGCGCCGGCCGCGATGGCATACGGCGCGAGGGCAGGGAAGTGTGCGTGCTCATCATCCAGACCGAGCGTCTCCTGAAAGCGCTTCTGGAGGCCCTTGAAGAAGAACAGCGGGCCGCCGAGGAACAGCACATCGCCCTTGACCTCACGGCCCTGTGCGAGACCGGCAATGGTCTGGTTGACGACCGCCTGAAAAATCGAGGCTGCGACATCCTCCTTGCGTGCGCCCTCGTTGAGCAGCGGCTGGATGTCCGACTTGGCGAACACACCGCAGCGCGAAGCGATGGTGTAGATGCGCTCTGCACCCTGCGCGAGATGGTCAAGCTCGGACGGGGTAACGTCGAGCAGTACCGCCATCTGGTCGATGAACGCGCCGGTGCCGCCGGCGCAGGAACCGTTCATGCGCTCTTCCAGCTGACCGGTCAGAAAGACGATCTTCGCGTCCTCGCCGCCGAGCTCGATGACGACGTCTGCCGCCGGTACGTGCACGCCGACCGCCTTGCGCGTGGCAAAGACCTCCTGAACGAAGTCGATGTCCGCCGCCTTGGCAACGCCGAGACCGGCCGAGCCGGTGATCGAGCAGTGAATCGGCGTATCCTCGCCGATCAGCCCGCGTGCGGCGCGAACCAGCTCGACAGCCTTTTCGCGCACCTTTGAAAAATGGCGTTCATAGTGTTTGTGGATGATCTCTCCATCGCGCACAACAACGATCTTGACCGTTGTTGAACCGATGTCGATGCCAACATTTACATACATATCCTAATCGTACTCCCATGATAATAAATGCGCCGACGGACAGCTGCTGCTGCCACGGCGCGTGAAAATGCGGGTAGATGCGCCTGCGTAAAAAAGCGGGCAAAATGCTACTTATTTACTATATACTCGTTCGTGTAAAATGTCAATGCAGTTAGATTTTCCGGAGATACCGAAATTTTCCCTTGACAAACACTGAAATTTTATATAAGATATACTCCGTAAGTGAATAATCTACCTTATCGAGAGCGGTGGAGGGAACGGCCCTGTGAAACCCGGCAACCTGCGCGCGAAAGCGCTGTAAGGTGCCAAATCCGGCGTAGAAACACGAAAGATGAGGGAGCAGAACGCATTTTTCGCTCCCAAACGGGAGCGTTTTTTTATTCCGCTTCCACGAGAAACAGAAAGGACAATGACACAAATGGCACATCATTTTTTCACCTCTGAATCGGTAACAGAAGGCCATCCCGACAAGATCTGCGACCAGATTTCGGACGCAATCCTTAACGAGATTTTAGCGCAGGATCCGTATGCGCGCGTCGCCTGCGAGACCACCTGCACGACCGGCATGGTTCAGGTTATGGGCGAGATCTCGACCTCCTGCTATGTAGACATTCCGAAGATCGCACGCGACACCGTGCGCGAGATCGGCTACGACCGTGCAAAGTACGGCTTCGACTGCGACACCTGCGCCGTTCTGACTGCGATCGACGAGCAGTCCGCAGACATCGCGCTCGGCGTTGACAACTCGCTCGAGAGCAAGGAAGGTGCTTCCGAGGCCGACCTCGCGATCGGCGCCGGCGATCAGGGCATGATGTTCGGCTATGCCTGCGACGAGACGCCGGAGCTTATGCCGCTGCCGATTTCTCTGGCGCACAGGCTGGCAAAGCGTCTGACTGAGGTACGCAAGAGCGGTATGTTCGATTACCTCCGTCCGGACGGCAAGAGTCAGGTTACGGTCGAGTACGACGAGGACAACCGCCCGGTCCGCGTGGACACTGTTGTCATCTCCACCCAGCACAGCCCGGAGGTTTCGCTCCAGCAGATCCGTGAGGATATGATCGGACAGGTCGTAAAGCACGTTATCCCGTCCGAGCTGCTCGATGAGAACACCAAGTATTTCATCAACCCGACCGGCCGTTTTGTTATCGGCGGCCCGCAGGGCGATTCCGGCCTGACCGGCCGCAAGATCATCGTCGACACCTACGGCGGCATCGGCCGTCACGGCGGCGGCGCGTTTTCCGGCAAGGACCCGACCAAGGTTGACCGCTCGGGCGCGTATGCTGCCCGCTGGGTCGCAAAGAATATCGTTGCGGCAGGCCTGGCAAAGCGCTGCGAGATCCAGCTCGCCTACGCGATCGGCGTTGCAGAGCCGGTCTCCATCATGGTCGAGACCTTCGGCACCGGTATCGTTGACGACAGCGTCATCGAGCAGGCGGTCGAGCACGTATTCGACCTGCGTCCGGCTGCGATCATCGAGCAGCTTGACCTGCGCAAGCCGATCTACAAGCAGCTTGCCGCTTACGGCCACATGGGCCGCGAGGAGCTTGGCGTTAAGTGGGAGGACCGCGACAAGGCTGAGGCGCTCAAGGCATACATCAACAAGTAAAACGAAAAGGCGCAGAGTACCAGACTTTGCGCCTTTTTCGCATAGAAACGAGCAAAGAGGAGGAAAAATCATGATCGTACTCGAAAACGAAGGCTTCCGCGCGGAGATCAATCCGTTCGGTGCGGAGCTGACCAGCTTCAGGAGCAAAACGACAGGGACGGAATATGTCTGGAGAGGCGATCCGGCGGCGTGGAAGCGCCACGCGCCTGTTCTGTTCCCGATTGTCGGCCGCCTCAAGGACAAGACCTACACGGTGGACGGCGCATCCTTTGAGATCACGCAGCATGGCTTCGGCCGTGATCTGGAGTGGGAGCCGAAGCAGGTGAGCGGCACCTGTGCGGAATTTACGCTCACGCAGAGCGAGTATACCAAAAAAATGTATCCGTGGGACTTCACCTGTACGCTTCGCTTCACGCTCGACGGCGGCTCGCTCCTCAAGGAGCACATCACGCGCAACGACAGCGGCAGCACGATGTATTATGAGATCGGCGGTCACGATGCCTATACGCTGTGCTGGCAGAAGGACGAGAAAATCACGGATTATTTCGTCGAGTTCGAGGGAACGGACGCGCTGACGCGTATTGTTACCGACGAGAGCGTTATGCTGACCGCAGAGCGCATCCGTCTGCCGCTCGACGGCGGCAGGCTGCATATTTCGTGTGAGCTTTTTGCGTCCGATGCGGTAATGACCGAGGGACTGACCGTCCGCCGCGCGTCCATCGGCAGCACGAAAAACAGCCGCCGGGTGACGATGGAATTCGGGGATTTCCCGTACTTCGCCGTCTGGAGCCCGTACAAGGATTTTGATGTGCCGTTTACCTGCCTGGAGCCGTGGAGTACACTCCCGGACGGTACGCATCTCGATCACGCCATCGAGAACAAGCAGGGAATCCGCAGACTTGCTCCGGGCGAGAGCGAAACCCTCGCATTCCGAACCACGATTACAGAATAAAGCGCTGCAAAAAGGCACCCTTTCGGGTGCCTTTTGCTATATCGGTTTAACCGCGCTCTGTCTGCGGGGCCGGAGCGGCGTTTTTCTCGCGGAACAGCGCGCCGAAGATACGGCGCGTAATCGGGCCTGCAAAGAAAAACTGGAGCAGGAGCGCCATCGGGAAATTCATGACGGTAGTCTGTATCCAGATGGCGAGG
>ENA-UEQP01001004-UEQP01001004.1-human-gut-metagenome-genome-assembly--contig:-NODE-1004-length-28517-cov-6.579641_pt1 | contig 28517 bp, 19 predicted proteins | sample MGYA00242951_ERZ507951 | MGnify/ENA primary metagenome ERZ507951 (study PRJEB26167, sample SAMN06115539) | human gut metagenome | host: Homo sapiens | place: China:Shanxi | collected 2015-11-18...
TACTACCACAAAGAAAGGATATAGCATGGACGGTCAGGCTTCCAAGCAGAATGCGAAATCTCAAATGAATCTGTTTAATGCCATTGCCAACTATACGAAAGTCTTCAATGAGATTCATGATATAAATCTTATGGCAGGTTTCGAATATAAGAAATCGTCTTGGGAAGGGATGGGGATTGTAGCTTCCCAGTTTCCTTATGACGGTTCTCAAATGAACAATATCGGAACGAGTGAACAAGAGAAACCTACTATCGGTTCGTATAAAGGTGCTAATGAGATGGCGTCTTTCCTGGCACGTCTGAACTATTCGTTGGCTTCCAAATATATTCTGACTGTCAATCTCCGTGTAGATGGTTCATCCAATTTTTCGAAAGAACATCAATGGGGAGCTTTTCCCGGAGTATCTGCGGCTTGGCGCATGAATGAAGAAAATTGGATGAAGAATATCGGTTGGCTGAGTAACTTGAAACTTCGTGTCGGCGTGGGGCAGACCGGTAACGCCGGTAACTTGACAGGAATCAATACCTATTATTCCGTTTCGCAAGGGTCTTTTGCACCGAATGGAAGTTTGGTAAACGGAATGGCTATTTCCAAGATAGGAAATGAAAAATTGAAGTGGGAGACACTGACTGATTATAACTTCGGTATTGATTTCGGTTTCTTTAATAATCGTCTGTCCGGCTCGGTCGATCTGTATCAGCGTTTACGTAAAGATGTCATTATGTCTAAAGACTTGATGTCCTATCATGAGGTAAAGACAATTGATTATAATTCAGCAACGGTCTATCGTTCTCGTGGTATTGATGTAGGTATTCACAGTGTGAACTTTGATAATAAGAAGTTTGGTTGGACTACAGATTTGAACTTCTCATATTATCGTAATCATACTACTAAGCGTGATCCGGATTTCATTCCCGCCGTCTATCAAGATTATGTGGAAGATTGGGGAAATGTTTATGGATATAAGACCAATGGCCTAATTCAAATGGATAAGTCTTACAAACATTTACAGAAATCCGGTGCCGGTGCCATCTTGTATCAGGACTTATATGGTTACCAACTCGATGAAAATGATGAGAAAATGCGTGATGGTGAAGGCCGTTATATTCGCATTGCGGGAGAAGACGGTATTCTGGATGATGCTGATATGGTGGTATTGGCGAATAACACTCCGATTCCTTTTAGTATTAACAATACTTTCCGGTGGAAGAACTGGGATGCGAATATTTATCTGTACGGTTCGTTGAATGGATGGAAAGTGAACGATATCAAGTTGCAGTCTATCTATGGAATTGAGGATATCACGTACGGAGTTAATGTATTGGATGAGGTGAAAAACCGTTGGTCTCCTGCTAATCCCTCCGGAACGATGCCGGGTGTAGCCGAAGCTTCTTCGGGAGTCAATCCTAGCAAGAGTGACTTTTTCTTGGAGAAGGCTTGGTATCTGCGTTTGGATAATGTGTCTGTTGGCTATACCTTCCCTGCACAGTGCTTTAAGAATAAGATTCGTTCGGTCCGGGTGTATGCCGCAGGACGTAATCTTGCTATATTTACTCCTTATAAAGGGATGGACCCTGAAACGGGAAACGGTATCGGGGCTTACCCTAATCAGGCTTCATTTGCTATTGGCTTGGATGTGAAATTCTAATATATGATGAGTATGAAAACAATAAAATATATCGCTGCAACTTTGTTGATGTTGTCCGTGACTTCTTGTGAACTGGAACGACTGGATTATACGGAAATCTCTCCTGATAACTTTTTCAAGACAGAAACCGACCTGAAGCTGGCTGTTAATTCGCTTTATTATGATTTTAATCCCGGTGATTTCAAGTCTGTTTATTCGGCGGACTATTCCGGTTATCAGATAATAGGGGATATGACTACTGACGTGCTTTGGTCTTGTTGGGCATGGGAATCGGATGAACTTTATTTCCAACAATGGTACGCAACTGTGGGTGGAGATATACAGAATCATGCTTATTCAAATTTTGAACGGTATAATTATCTTTCGAAAGCACGGAATACGATTCGCCGCATCGAAGCTTCTCCGGTAAGTGAAGAGGCTAAATCACTTTATTCGGGTGAGGCAAAGGCGCTGCGTGGATGGATGGGGCTTTATCTTTATGATATGTTCGGGCCTGTACCTGTAGCTTCGGATGAAGTCTTGGATGATCCCCAGACATTTGTTTATCTGCCGCGACTGACAGAAGAAGAGTATGATGCAATGATGGAAGCAGATTTGCGGGATGCTATCCGCGATCTGCCTGAAGTACCCGAAGCTCGTGGACGTATGACAAAAGGTGCCGCACGCATGATTTTGTTGAAGTATTATATGATAAAGGGGTATTTTGATAAAGCGGAAACTTTGGCGCGGGAACTGATGGAGATGGAAGGACGTGTATATGGTTTGCAGACCGATTATAACTATATTTTCTCGAAAGAAGGAATAGGCAATAATGAAGTGATTCTGCAACTAGCCTGCAACAGTACTGCCAGTTGGTATTCGAACTATATGACAGCCGAAGTGCTTCCGGCCGATTATCCCTGGTCGGAGAAAGCGACCGGATGGGGCGGTTATGTAATGCCTTGGGACTTTTATGATACGTTTGAAGCCGGTGATAAGCGTTTGAAGAATGTGATAACGACATATACTAATAAGAAAGGTGAAAAGATAGACCGTACGAATAGTGCGCAGTTGGCCAAAGGCGCATTACCTCTTAAATACGGGAAAGACCCCGACATGAAAGATGGTCAGAGTGGCATTGATGTAGTGATCTATCGTTACTCGGATGTGCTGCTTACACTTGCCGAATGTATCAACCGTAATGAAGGCAGACCGACTACAGAAGCCATCGGTCTGGTGAATCGTGTTCGTAACCGTGCCGGATTGCTTGCTTTGGATGATTCGGAGACTGCTTCAGCAGAAGCGTTCAATGAGGCTTTGCTTTTGGAACGCGGACATGAATTTTATCTTGAGGGGCTTCGCCGCCAGGATCTTATCCGCTTTGGTAAGTATGTGGAATATGCCAATAAGCGTATTGATACTATCAATAAACAGGAAGGACGTGGCTATTTCAATGTGCACGACGGACACAACCGTTTTTGGATTCCCCAGAGTTTCATAGATGAGTCCAAAGGGGCTATCAAGCAAAATAACTATGACAGATGATTGTAAATGACAAATAGATTGAAAGATTTAAACTTATGAAGAATATTATAATAACATCAGCACTTTGTGCTATTACTACAATAAGTATGGCTCAGCAAGTATATGAGCTTTCGGCACCGGCAAAAGAGAAGACTATTTACACAGGTCATCTGAAGATGGGGGGAACAAGCCCCTCAGGTGGAAGCATTGATGTGAATAGCTATTATATGTCTATTGATGGAAAACCGGTAATCCCGGTGACGGGCGAGTTCCATTATAGCCGTTATCCGCACGAACAATGGGAAGAAGAGATTCTTAAGATGAAAGCGGGAGGTGTCAACGTCCTTCCGACCTATGTTTTCTGGAGTCTTCATGAAGAACAGGAAGGTGTATTCAATTGGAGCGGCAATCTTAATATACGCAAGTTCTTTGAACTCTGTAAAAAACACGGTATGAATGTCATTGTTCGTATCGGTCCTTTCGGACACGGTGAGATACGCAACGGCGCTCTACCCGATTGGCTTTTTGCCAAGCCATTGGAAGTTCGTTCGAATGACGAGAATTACCTCTTCTACGCCAAACGTCTTTATGGAGAGATAGCTAAACAGCTTGAGGGACTTTACTACAAAGATGGTGGTCCGATCATTGGTACGCAGATAGAAAATGAGCATCAACATTCAGCTGCTCCGTGGGGCGTAAATTATCCGGGTGAACCGATGGATATGACTACCGCTACTTATGATTCTTCGATTACGATGATTGGAGTAAGCGTGCAGGATAAACAGATTACTACTGCCGAACTGGGTGATCTTCACATGAAAACACTAAAAAAGATGGCGGAAGAAGCGGGTATTATTACTCCTATCTATACAGCTACGGGGTGGGGAAACGCTGCTGTTATCGGTAATGAAGCTATTCCTGTGACCGCTGCTTATACCTATCCGTTTTGGGCGGAACCGGAAATGTCTCCTTTCTGTATGTTTAAGGATATCCAAAGGAATCCCGATTATGCTCCGGTGCGTTACGATACCGACAAATTTCCTTCTTTCTGTGCGGAGATGGGAGCTGGCATGCAGATGATTTACAAACGTCGTCCCATTGTCACGGCAAAAGCTGCCGAAGCCTTGATGGTACGCACATTGGGTAGTGGTGCCAATTGCATTGGTTACTATATGTATCATGGTGGTTCTACACCGAGAATGGCAGGCGGTATAACCTCGTTCAATGATGAGCCGATGGGTATGCCTAAAATTTCTTATGACTATCAAGCACCCTTAGGTGAGTTTGGGTTGGAGCACGAATCCTATCGTACACTTCGTTTGCTGCATTCTTTCCTTGCGGACTTTGCCGACCGTTTGGCTCCGATGGAAACAGTTCTTCCTGAAGATTATAAAAAGATGGCTCCCGGTAACCGTGAAACTTTGCGCTATGCCGCCCGTATGAAAGATGATTCAGGCTTTATCTTTATGGTTAACTTTCAAGATCATGATACCGGGCGGATCGACCAAAAGAATTTGCAACTTCGTCTCAATTTGACGAATGAAACATTGCAAATTCCCGCCAAAGGAACATTTACTCTACCGAAAGATGAAAGTGTTATATTGCCATTCAATTTCCCAATGGGAGATGCTGTGCTGAAATACGCTACCGCCCAACTGTTGATGAAGATAGATGATAACGGTAAAGAACATTATTTCTTTTTCACTCCTGATGGTATGAATACCGAATATGTATTTGATAAGGCAACTGTGCGTGGCACAAATGTATTTACACCACTTCCCGGCATAAAGAGCACTTTCAGTATTAAAACAAAAAGTGGCAAAACAGTGAAAATCACAACCTTGACTCGCGAGCAGGCTTTGAATAGTTGTAAGGTGAACGGAAAGCTGCTGATTACCAAAGCGACAGTTCTTCCGGATAAGGAAAGAGTACAGTTATTAAGTCTTGGCAATCCTACATTCGATTATATACTCTATCCTTCCAAACAGGGGTTCAAGACGCAAACTATTGAGGTTGGAACAGTAAAACCGGAATTTTCTTTCAAAAAGGTGGGGGCGCGTCGTCTGACGGTACGTTTCGAGGATAATGGAGAGTTTCCACAAGTACAGGAGTATTTCCTTCGTCTGAGCTATACAGGAGATGTAGCGATGGCATTTATAAATGGTAAAATGGTTCTTGATCATTTCTATCATGGTGCGCCGTGGACAATAGGTTTGAAACGTTTTACCGAACAAATGAAGAAAGAGGAGCTAGGTTTCTATTTCCGCCCTCTGCGCTCTGACGCTCCATTTCTGATAGATTTGCCCAAAGAAGCAATTCCCGATTTTTCAAAAGGTTCGGTTTGCACAGTTAACAATGTAGAGATTATTCCTGAATATATAACAACGCTCAAATTCTGACAAAGATGTATCGATTTATAATAATCAATTTATTTCTTGCGTTTACGGCAGTTCTGCAAGCACAGGAATTGGTATACACTGATGCGGCGGGAACTATTCGCTGGAAGAAAAATAAACAGGAGGTCTCTTTATTCGGGGCCAACTATTGCTTGCCTTCCGCTTGTGATTTCCGTGCGGCAGCTTACATGAGAGGTGATCGCAAGCAAATGATTGCGGAAGATATGGATCATTTCAAACGAATGAACTGGGATGCTCTGCGCTTATGCTTCTGGGGAGATTTTCAGAATACCGACCGCGACGGAAATTTGCTGGAAAACGAGCATTTGGATTTATTGGACTGTTTGATTGCTGAGGCTGACAAACGGAATATTTATATGTTGTTGAGTCCAATTGTTACTTATAATTCGCAGTGGCCTGAAATGACTTATACAACCAATACGGGTTTTGCTAAATATTATCCTAAAAATACGCTTACTCACGATGAGAAAGCTATCCGGGTGCAGGAGAACTATTTGAAACAAATACTCCAACACCGCAATCCTTATACGGGACGTTGTTTGAAAGATGAGCCGAATATCTTGTTTGTAGAGTTTATAAACGAGCCGAGTCAGTTTCCGGATGACATACCCGGAATGGTGAACTATATCAACCGTCTGTATAAGGCTGTGAGGAGTACGGGATGTAAGAAACTAACCTTTTATAATGTGAGTCAGAACTTCGGGATGGCTCCTGCTATACGGAAATCAAAAGTGCAAGGTTCTACACATGCATGGTATCCCGGAGCATTGAATAATGGTTATAGTCTTCAAGGAAACGGTTTGTTGTTTGTTGACCGTTATGAACAGATGATGGATCCGGAATTGAAAGGTAAAGCGAAGATCGTTTATGAATTTGATTCTACTGATAATTCTTTAGGATATATGTATCCGGCTATGGTGCGTGAGTTCCGTCGGGGAGGTATTCAGTTTGCTACGATGTTCTCGTATGATATGTTGCGCACGGCTCCGACAAATTTAGGATGGCAGACCCAGTATTTCAATATGGTATACACCCCCTCGAAAGCAGTCAGTGGAATGATTGCGGCTGAAGTGATGCGCCGTATTCCTCGTGGCAAGTATTTCGGCTACTATCCGGAGAATAATGTTTTTGGTGATTTTCGGGTAAGTTATGACGAGCGGTTGAGCGAGTTGAATGCGGATGATATGTTTTATTATTCCAATACGACAACTACCCGCCCGAAGAATTTACAATCGTTAGCTCATATTGCCGGCGTCGGTTCTTCTCCTGTGGTAAATTATTCCGGAACCGGTATTTATTTTTTGGATAAACAATCGGATACTACTTGGTTGTTGGAAGTGTATCCTGACATTATGGAACTGGATGATCCTTTTAAGATGGTTAATCCTAATCGGATGGTGAGAAAAGCCGGTTGTAATAGTCGTACAATGAGGATAAAATTACCGGGACTAGATACGGTACTGACCGTTTTACCCGGGAAATATAAATTATCAGCGGGAAAACTGATAAGTAAAGAAGAGCTTCCGGCAAAGGATTTGTATCAGGAGCCGATGAAGAAATGGGAAGTCGCTAATCGGACTGCAACGGAGTTTGTATCGGGACAACCGATGACATTCAGATGCGAAGTGTTTGGAGATGAGCACCCCAAAGAGGTATCTCTTTATCTGATGTTGAATCCGTGGGGCTGTAAACGTATTCCGATGATGGCGAAAGACGGATTTTATTATGAGGCGCAAGTAGACTTGAATTGGCTTGAGAAAGATAGTTACCGGTATCATTATGCAGTAGAAACCGGTGATGAAACATTGCTTTTTCCGGCAAAAACAGATTGTTTACCAGATAGGTGGGATTATTACGAACAGGATACTTATGCGTTCCGTCTAGTGTCTCCCACTACACCTTTATCACTTTTGGGAGAGCAGGATAGCTGGAAGCGTATACGATACTCGCGTACCTATTTAAGTCCGGCAACGACGTTCAGATCAGTTTCTTGTGGTGAAGAATTGATTCCTGCATTTCAACTCTCTGTTGCAGATTTAGGGAAGAATGATACATATGTGACTCCTTGTGATGCGACATTTTCTCATTTTATCGGTGATAAGATTGCTTGTCGTGATATGAGTAAAGTATCTCCCTCATTTATCAAAGTTCGAGCTTATGGGTTGAATGGTACTGATAAGGCTATTTGTAATGTTGTAGATAAAGATGGCAGAGGATATGGCGCTGTATTTCAACTGGGGCAAGAAGTATCTGATATATTAATACCTGTTTCTTCTCTTGTTCCGACAAAAGCTGCTATGTTGCCCCAAGATTGGCCGGGAGTAAATTCTTATTGGTATCCAGCTTCTATGCAAACATATACTATTCCTTTGGATTGGACGATTGCGGAATTTGTTCAGGTTTCACTCCGGAATGAATTGTATGACACAAGTAATCAGAAGAATAAAGGGGTAATTGTGGAGAAGATAGAATTGTTGTTTTAATAATAATTCATAAATCGTTATCAGGAATTCACTTCGGAAAGTGACAATAGCATTTTCCGAGTGGATTCCTGATAGTCGATAACTTAATCAGTTTTTTCTGAGTTGAGGTAGTTTTACTTCTGCTATTCCTACCCGGTCACTGCCCAATACGATACGTAGATCACTGGCAATTGTTTCTTTAAAGTTAAAAGTGAGTGGTCGGCTGTAAGTGTCGATTGTTCCGGAATATACAGTAAGGAATTGCCCTCCGCCACTGGATAATTGAATCTCGAAATCGGTACTTACCTTGTTTTCACGGTTGAAAGTAATAGATATACTGTTTATCTTGGCTTCATTCTCTAAAGCGAAAGTAATGTAATCTCCTTTATTTCCTTCCCAGAAAGTGGATAAGTCATTATCAATAACATGATTGACAGTTCCTTGATTGGTACTTGCGCTGATAGGCGAATCATCTTTTGTGTTTTTGGATATTACATTGTCACCATATCCGGAGACGGTTAATGTTCCATTTAGTCGGATATCCGTAGAGGAGGCTCCTATCATTAGCGTAAATTCTCCCGGCTCTACCACCCAGTGCATATCGGCATTCAGCAGTTCCAATGCTTTACGGTCTATTGGAAACGTAATTTCTTTTGTTTCTCCCGGTTTCAGATGTACCCGTTCGAACCCTGCCAGATTCTTTTCGTATGTTGTGACACTGCTTAGTACATCACGTACGTAGAGTTGGACAACTTCGTCTCCTGCCCGTTTGCCGGTATTCGTCACTTTACAAGTGACATACGTCTTTTGATTAGGAGTGATGATGGCTGGAGATATTTTCAAATCGGAATATTCGAAAGTAGTATAGCTTAATCCGAAGCCGAAAGGATATAGAGCACCGTTGACGCGTGACATATTACCGTTCAATCCCGGATTCTTGCCGCCGTCAATTTGAGAGGAAGGCTTGCAAGGGAAGTTGAAAGGTATATGTCCCACTGTTTTTGGGAAAGTAACGGTCAGTTTGCCGCCCGGATTATAATCTCCGAAAAGTACATCTGCTACCGCTTTTCCACCTTTCGATCCAGGATACCATGCTTCGAGAATGGCAGGTACGAATTTATCCGCCCAGTTGATGGAAAGCGGACGTCCGTTGATTAGCACTAGTACAACGGGTTTGCCGGTAGCAACTACTGCTTTCAACAAATCAAGCTGACGACCGGGAAGATCAAGACTGCTGCGGGATTTGTTCTCTCCGCAGGTACGTTGTCCACCGCCCAACACGACCACTGCTACATCTGCCTGCTTTGTCTGGCTGACGGCTTTCTCTATTTCTTCTTGTTCGTTCTTGCTCAAGGGATACTCCATCAATTCCGATTCCGGCCAGTTGGCGTCTACTAGTTCGCAGCCTTTCGTATAAAGAACCTCCGCTTTCCCTTCCAGTTTCTCCTGAATGCCTTTCAGTACGGATGTCACTTCAACGGCCAAAGGACCGTAATGGGTAAGTGCGTATGAATGTTCGTCAGCATTCGGACCACATACTGCTATCTTTTTGATAGTTGAGGCATTCAACGGCAGTACATTCTTATCATTCTTCAAGAGCACGATAGACTCACGGGAGGCCTGTAAGGCTATTTCCTCATTAGAGGCTTTCTCTACTTCCTCATCTGCGCCCTTTAAATCAGTTTGATAAGGATGGTCGAACAGACCGACAAGGAATTTCACTCTCAGAATATCGCGTACACGGTCATTGATAATTTCTTCGCTGAGTCCACCTTCTTTCACCAATTCTCTTAAAGGCAGTACGTACGAATCCGGTGAACGGAATGTGCACCGTATGTTCAAACCTGCTTCTACGCTTTGGCGGACCGCTTCTTTCATGTCTTTTGCCGTACCATGTTTGGTGTAAAGGTATTCCACCGCATCACTGTCCGATACTACATATCCACGGAATCCCATATCACCACGCAGACGGGTGGTCAGCCAATAATAACTGCTCTGAATCGGGAAACCGTCATAGTCGTTGTAAGAACTCATGACACCGAGCAGTCCGGCTTCACGAATCACTCTTTTGAAAGGGTAGACATGAATCATTTCTACTTCGCGTGGAGACATCTGCGGATCGACACGTGCCATACCTTCACGTGCGCCTTTATTATTGCTATATGCGATGAAATGTTTTCCGGTAGCCGCTACTTGATGATTATGTTGCATACCTTTTACCATTTCGATACCTAATTCAGCGACTAAATAAGGTGATTCTCCGTAAACTTCTTCGTAACGCCCCCAACGTTGGTCCCGTCCTACATCGAGTATCGGGGCATATACATTGGTATATCCCAACATACGAGCTTCCCGTCCGGTGATTAGTCCTATCTGGCGGAGCAGCTGGCGGTTCCAGGTATGGCCTAGCCCCAGTTGGGTGGGGAAGTTGGTGGCTTTGTAACTCTCCACTCCTCGGATTCCCTCATTGGTGAAATCCGTCGGAATGCCGAGACGTGTCTCCTCAATAAAGAAACGTTGTACTTCATTCAATGCCCAAGCGTGTTTGGAGGCAGGCCATACATATTCATTGTCCGATGGAGGAAGTCCCCATTGTTGGAAACCATTCAGATGTTCGTCGATAGCACCGATTCCGTCCTTCCATAGTTGGTTCTTCCATTCGGGTGTAGGCAAGTCGTCCTTCAGTACCCGTTTATATCCATAAAGGGTTACCATCTGGCACGTTTTCTCCTCCAGTGTCATCTGGCTGAGTAAATCTTCTATACGTGCGTCAATGGGTGCGGATGGGTCTTCATATACATCTTTAATACCGTTTTTATTGAAATCTATCCATCCTTTTTTGTACATTTCTGTACGGACAGGCTTATAAACAGTAGGAATCTTGGATGTTTTTTGTGCAGGGAGGGTAGCGCAACTTCCTAGAAACAGGCTAATGAGTAAAAGTTTCTTCATGGTATTTTCTCGTGTTAAGAATAAATTTGCCCGGTAAAGATAATGCTTTGATATAATATTCACCAATGTCTTTTCGTTATTTAGAAAATGTTTCTTGTCTTTTATATCTGGTTGTGGTAGGGGAAGGTAGGAGTAAAGTGATAATAATTGCAAAAGAATGATGAACGATACCAAAACATTTTCTATCTTTGCATCCAATAAAGCAGAATTTTCAGCTTGTTGCAAAGTCATGGGGTTGACTGGATTTGACAGCGGGCAGAAATGGTAGGTAAGCATGCAGTGGGTCGGTAATTTCCACTTAAATCTCAGTTATCAAAATTTTATCTGGCGAAACTAATTACGCTCTTGCTGCTTAATCGAATCATAGTAGATTAGCTTAATCCAGGCACAAGGTGCTAGGACGAGACATCACTCGGAAGCTGTTGCTCCGAAGCGTTCCGGTTCAGTGGTGCAGTTACATCGGGGATAGTTGGAAGTGGCCTCGCACTTTTGATGAAACTTTAGAGGATAAGGCAGGAATTGATGGCTTTGGTTCTGTTCCTGTTCGAAAATCTAGGCAAAGATAAGCATGTAGAAAGCTTATGATTTCCTCGTTTGGACGAGGGTTCGATTCCCTCCAGCTCCACAAAAAAACATTGGTAGTCAATGAATTGGTGGAAATAAAAGATCCGATTTTACATACAGAAATGTAGTAAAGTCGGATCTTTTGTTTTGTATCGTATGTTTTTTATATATAATTCTTGCTTCTAAGAATATTTTGATAAGTTTGCTGTAATAATTGAATAAATGACTCATAGAAAGATTCTACATATCGACATGGATGCTTTTTACGCTTCTGTAGAACAGCGTGATAATCCTGAACTTCGTGGCAAGCCTTTGGTGGTAGGTCATGCAGAGGAGAGGGGAGTTGTGGCTGCTGCCAGCTATGAAGCCCGGCGTTATGGTGTCCGTTCGGCGATGTCCTCCCAAAAGGCGAAACGTCTTTGCCCGCAGTTGATTTTTGTGCATGGGCGGATGGATGTCTATAAAGCAGTTTCCCGGCAGATACATGAAATCTTCCATGAGTATACGGATATTATTGAACCTCTTTCTTTAGATGAGGCTTTTCTGGATGTGACGGAGAATAAGAAAGGCATTTCATTGGCAGTGGACATAGCCAAAGAAATAAAGCAAAAGATTCGTGAACAGCTCAATCTCGTTGCGTCTGCCGGAGTTTCTTATAATAAATTCCTGGCTAAAATAGCTTCAGACTATCGCAAACCGGACGGATTATGTACCATTCATCCGGAACAAGCGCTTGATTTTATCGCTCGTCTCCCTATCGAATCATTTTGGGGAGTAGGCCCTGTGACCGCCAAGAAAATGCATCTACTCGGCATTCGAAACGGGCTCCAACTACGGAAATGCTCTTTGGAAATGCTGACAGCGCATTTTGGAAAGGTAGGGGCTCTTTATTACGAATGTGCACGGGGGATTGACGAACGTCCGGTGGAGGCTGTCCGTATTCGTAAATCTATCGGATGCGAACGTACATTGGAGCGGGATATCTCTACCCGTTCATCAGTGATTATCGAACTATATCATGTGGCGGTGGAGCTCGTCGAACGACTCAACCATAAAGATTTCAAAGGAAACACCCTAACGCTGAAAATCAAGTTTCATGATTTTAGTCAGATAACCCGAAGTCTTACCCAGCCGCAAGAGTTAACAACCTTGGACCGTATACTTCCGCTTGCAAAAGAATTGCTTAAAAGTGTAGAATATGAACAGCACCCGATTCGCCTTATCGGACTTTCCGTCTCTAATCCGAAGGAGGAAGCCGATGAACAACACGGCGTTTGGGAACAATTGAGTTTTGAATTTAGTGATTGGGATTGAACTTAAAATAAGGCAATGATGAGTACGATTTTGGAGGTATGTACTTTTTTGTCATTAGGTTCGTATGATTTACTCACCTTATTTTATAAGATATACACTATCTTTGCCTTACTTAAATGAACAAAAATACCATGAATCGAATGAAACATTTGCTTTGTGTTCTTTTAGTAGCCGCTTTAGGAAGTTTCACTTTCAAAGCCAATGCTTACACCGAACGCAATATGCTGCAAAAAGCGGCAGACGAATCTACATTGAAAAATGTGTTAGTGATGAAACAAGCGTGGGTGCCTTATCCTGCTTATACGGATCGTGCCGCTTGGGATTCGCTGATGGGGCCCAACAAACAACGTCTTATCGAAGCCGGTGAAAAACTTCTCAACTACAAATGGCAACTGATTCCTGCCACCGCTTATTTGGAATACGAGCGTAGCGGCAACCGAAAAGTGATGGAGGTTCCTTACGACGATAATCGTAGAGCACTTAATACCCTGATGCTTGCCGAACTGGCGGAGGGAAAAGGACGCTTTATCGACCAACTGCTCAATGGAGCTTATATGAGCTGCGAAATGAATTCATGGGTTTTATCCGCACACTTGCCCCGTCAGAGCAGTAAACGTTCGCTTCCCGATTTCCGCGAACAGATTATTGATTTGGGCTCAGGGGGGTATGGAGCCTTGATGGCGTGGGTACACTATTTTTTCCGTAAGCCATTCGATAAGATCAATCCTGTAGTATCCCTACAAATGCGTAAAGCAATCAAAGAACGTATTCTCGATCCTTATATGAATGATGATGAGATGTGGTGGATGGCTTTCAACTGGCAACCGGGAGAAATTATCAATAACTGGAATCCTTGGTGTAATTCCAATGCTTTGCAATGTTTCCTCCTGATGGAAAATAATAAGGACAAGCTGGCCAAAGCCGTTTATCGTTCTATGAAGTCTGTGGATAAATTCATTAATTTCGTAAAGTCCGATGGCGCTTGTGAAGAAGGAACCTCTTATTGGGGACATGCTGCCGGAAAACTCTATGATTATCTCCAAATTCTTTCCGATGGTACAGGAGGCAAGATATCCTTGTTTAATGAACCGATGATTCGCCGGATGGGTGAATATATGTCCCGTTCCTACGTAGGCAATGGCTGGGTAGTGAACTTCGCCGATGCTTCGGCACAGGGTGGGGGTGACCCTCTGTTGATTTACCGTTTCGGTAAAGCGGTCAGCAGTGATGAAATGATGCATTTTGCAGCTTACTTGCTGAATGGCAGAAAGCCGTATGCTACTATGGGCAATGACGCTTTCCGTTCCCTTCAATCCCTGCTTTGCTGTAATGACCTGGAAAAAGCGACCCCGAAACACGATATGCCGGATGTTACCTGGTATCCCGAAACTGAATTCTGCTACATGAAAAATAAGAATGGTATGCTGCTCGCTGCCAAAGGCGGATTCAATAATGAAAGCCATAACCATAATGATGTAGGAACGTTCTCTTTGTATGTAAACACGATTCCTGTATTTATTGATGCCGGAGTCGGTACCTATACCAAGCAGACGTTCGGAAAAGACCGTTATACTATCTGGACCATGCAAAGCAATTATCATAACTTACCGATGATAAACGGAGTTCCGCAGAAATTCGGTCAACAATATAAAGCGACCAATACTGTTTGCAATGAAAAGAAGCGTACTTTTTCTGCAGATATTGCCACAGCTTATCCGGCAGAAGCAAAAGTAAAGAGTTGGATTCGTTCGTATGCATTGGACGACCGTAAACTGATGATTACGGACAACTATACGTTGAATGAGGCACTGGCTCCCAATCAACTTAATTTCCTGACTTGGGGAAAGGTTAGCTTTCCTTCTCCCGGCAAAGTGCGTGTTGAAGTGAAAGGACAGAAAGTAGAGTTGGATTATCCGTCTCAGTTTAAAGCAGAACTGGAAACTATTAAATTGGATGATCCCCGCCTTTCTAATGTTTGGGGCAAGGAGATTTATCGCATCACACTGAAGACAGAAGAAAAGAAAGCGACTGGGAATTATAAGTTTGTCATTCAACAAGTGAAGTAAAATAAGAACTTAGAATTATAAAGGTATTAAACAATTAAATCACAGTAAGATGAAAAAAGTAGTATTTGCCGGCCTTTTGGCTATTGCAGGAGTAAGCGTAAGCGCTCAGAATCTGATTAAAAACGAGAAATTCGCAACAGAAGTAACGAACAAGGTGACCAATCCGAATAAGGCGACAGCCGGTGAATGGTTCATCATGAATAATGAAGCTGACGGTGCAACTACCATTGCTTGGGAACAGACGGGTGATGCCAAATATCCTAATGCCATGAAGATAGACAACTCCGGAGCTGCAAAGAACATTTCCTGGTACAAGGCTTTCTTGGGACAGCGTGTTACAGACGGGTTGCAGAAAGGTATCTATGTCCTTACTTTTTATGCGAAAGCAAAAGAAGCCGGTACTCCGGTAAGTGTATATATCAAGCAGACGAATGAAGAAAAGAATGATAATGGCAAGTACAATACCACCTTCTTTATGCGTCGTGATTATGATGCTGATTCTCAACCGAATGCTTCGGGAGCACAGTACAACTTCAAAATTAAGGATGCAGACAAATGGACGAAAGTGGTAGTTTATTACGATATGGGACAAGTTGTGAACGCTATCAGCAGTAAGAAAGCGAATGCAGATTTGGAAGTATCTGATACGGATGATGACGCTGCTATCTTGAAAGACTGCTATGTAGCTATTCTTGCTCAGAATAAAGGTGGCGTTGTAGAAATCAGTGATGTCACATTAAGAAAGAAATAAGAGGAAAAAGTGGTTAAAGCGTAGATTAACGCAAATTATCACAGATTATTTCAAGGACATTTACTGAATATCCCTAAAAAAAGCAACTAATTCGCAATGAAGTAGTTGCTTTTTTTATTTCAGGATATCCTTATCTCAATTATAGGACTTATATCTTTTAGTTGATTCCGAGTTTCTTTCTCAATTCTTTCGGCAGGGAGTCTTTGTGTACCATGACGCAGATTGTTTTAGCGCGTACATAGCTTTCGGACATATTAAGATATCCCCCGAATTTATTACCGTCCGCTCCCCAAGAGTTTTTAGTTATATAGTATTTAGTGTCGTTTTGGTCTTTGGCAATACCGGTAATGTGCATTAAATGGTCATCTGTCGTTACAAATTTCTCGTAGCCTTCTTGGCGGATTTCCGGTGTTATCTTGATTTCCGGATAAGGATGTTCAAACTTAAAAACTTCATCCAGACGTTGATATTTAGGCATCTCTTCAAAACGGGCACGGTCGGTAGTGGAGTAGTCTTTTATATCTTCCACTTGCGGATTGATGGCAATTCCGTTCTTAAAGGAGAAACCTTGTTCGCTGACGTCCCCATCCCAACATACGGTATACCCCTTGTTTAGTGCATAGTCGATGGCTTCTATCAATTCATCCAGAGGGAGGTTATACATTGGCTGGTTTTCCCAATTATCGGGTACTTCCGGTGAGAAAGTTTCATAATAAGGTTTGTGGGTAAAACTGGTCAACTCGATATAATTATCCATGTTCAGTCCCAGACTTTCAGTGAAAGACTGCGGTGTATATTCTTTTCCTTTATAAGTGAACTTCTCCGGTAGTTTGCCCAGATACGTATCGAATAGATTAGCAATAAGTGAATAATACTGTGGTGTACGTTTCTTGGAAGCGATATTGGCATCGACCAAAGCTTTGAAGTAGCGGCATAATGCTCCGTGATTATGATCCGTATTACCATTGATCAGACCGGAATAGGCTTCTTCCGGTACGATCCCCACTTGTTTATAGGCATTTTTGAAAGTATGTGCCAGACTTCCTTCTCCAATGTTTCCTTTGCCCCGGCGGAGGTAGTTGTCTTCCATTTGGTTCATATATTTTTGGCGGACAATAAACATTTCCGAGAGGTCATATTCCCCCTTTCCCATACGAAGTAATTCGGATTCCATGAAAGAAGCGGCGGCAAAGCACCAGCAGGTTCCGGTGGAAGCCTGGTCCTTGACGGGAGTCGTTTTGTGCGATACGATGGTTGTGAATTCATAACCGGGTGTTTGTGCAAAGGTGGTTGCGGCTAATAAAAGTACTGCAACCGACATCAATAGTTTCTTCATAATCTATGTGTTTTATTATTTATTGAGTACAAATGTATAAAAAAAGCGAGGATACTCGAAAGTTCCTCGCTTTTTTCAATATAATTAGTGTGTTTATTTACATGGCAACCTGCTGTGACAGCAGTTTTTGAAGTTTACCGTTCAGGGTTTGGCACATTGCACCATTTCCCATTGCTTGATAGCGTTTAATACGGTACTGTAACATCATAATCTTTTCATTTGCATTCTTTTTCATAATTTGTTTCCTCTTTTTTTGCCCTCCACGTTTTGAAGAGCGGTTTTACATCTTGTTTTCTTTATTAACACTGCAAAGATACGAAATGTTTTTGAATTATATGCTGTAAAACATAAAATATTTCTTTTTCTTCTGCTTTTTCTTTTTATAAGAGGTTCGAACACGGTATATATTACAAACCTATTACATACATTTACAAGGACTTGTGCCGTCTTTCTGAAAAAAACTTGTAATTTTGTGAACGTATCTTTTAAGTACGCATAAAATAGCTCACATATTTATTTTATTAAGATATGAATATAAACACACACATTCGACTATTACTTGTTCCGATTCTATCGGTTGTATTGTTTTCCTGTGGTGAATCTCACTTTCTGAAGGAGGAGGCTTACCGGAATCAGGTGTTTCAGGATTTTGAACAGAAGCAGAGGGCACTTCCTCATGGAGATTTGTTCACAATCTTTTCCGATTCGACTTTGACTCTTTCCGAGCGTGAAGCTCTGATGTTTTTGTATGCCTATATGCCGATAGGGGATATTACGGATTATTCCGGAAATTACTATCTGGAGAATCTTCGTCTTTCCGAGCAGGCCCGTAACGAAATGTCTTGGGGAAAAAACGTCACCGATGAATTATTCCGGCATTTTGTTCTGCCTATCCGGGTGAATAATGAGAATCTGGATGATTCGCGAAAAGTGTTTTATGGAGAATTGAAAGAGAGGGTGAAAGGCCTTTCGATGAAAGATGCAATTCTGGAAGTGAACCACTGGTGTCATGAGAAGGTGGTGTATCGTCCGAGTGACGCCCGCACTAGTTCGCCTTTGGCTTCAGTAAAGACGGCATACGGGCGTTGTGGGGAAGAATCCACTTTTACTGTTGCTGCATTGCGTTCCGTTGGGATTCCTGCGCGTCAGGTTTATACTCCCCGTTGGGCACATACTGATGATAACCATGCGTGGGTAGAGGCTTGGGCAGACGGTGAATGGTATTTCTTCGGGGCTTGCGAACCGGAACCGGTCTTGAATCTGGGTTGGTTTAATGCGCCTGCAAGTCGTGGAATGCTGATGCATACCAAGGTATTCGGACGTTATAACGGTCCGGAGGAGATTATGCTCGAAACTCCTAACTATACTGAAATCAATGTAATAGGGAATTATGCTCCGACGGCAAAAGCCGTGGTGACGGTGACAGATGCGAATGGGAAACCTGTTTCCGGAGCCAAAGTTGATTTTAAGGTGTACAATTATGCCGAGTTTTATACGGTAGCTACCAAATACACTGGTACTGACGGCCGGGCATCGTTGACAGCCGGTAAAGGAGATATGTTGGTATGGGCTTCCGCTGGCGGGGCATTCGGCTTTTCTAAGTTGTCTTTTGGTAAAGAAGATACTTTGAATTTGGTTTTAGATAAGAAAGGAGGAGAAGCATATACATTGGATTTGGATATCACTCCTCCGGTTGAAGGAGCCAATTTGCCTGAAGTAACTCCGGAACAGCGTGCCGAAAATGATCTTCGTTTGGCTAAGGAGGATTCTATTCGTAATGCGTATGTTGCCACGATGCTGACGGAAGAACGTGCAAAAACTGCGTTGGCTTCGTTTCAACAAGAAGGTATTGCCGATACGGAACAGTTTGTGAAAATGTTGGTCGCTTCGCGGGGAAACTATCAGACGTTACTTGATTTCCGGAAGTCGGCAACCGAATGTGATAGAGAAGGACTTGCTTTGCCCTTATTACAACAACTTTCTGCAAAGGACTGGAGGGATGTCTCTTTGGAAGTATTGGAAGATCATTTGAAGAATGCTCCTGATCCTCAGGAAACGGACTTATGGGCATGTGCGGAGATTGCCAATCCACGTGTAGAGAATGAAATGTTGACACCTTACCGTTCTTTTTTCAAGAAAGTCATTTCAAAGGAAGAAGCAGGGGAGTTTATAAAAGAACCGATACGGTTGGTAGAATGGTGTAAGAAGGAAATCCAAATCAATAATGAGTTGAATTCGCAGCGTATACCTATGTCGCCGATAGGAGTGTGGAAAGCGCGTGTAGCAGATGAAAAGTCGCGTGATATCTTCTTCGTGGCAATGGCACGTACTTTAGGTATACCTGCCCGGATAGATAAGGTGACAGGGAAAGTGCAGTATACTGATAAGGAGGGACGTACTTTTGATGTGAATTTCTCTACAAGTTCTCCTGTACAGGCCACTACCGGCATATTGCGTGCTGCTTATAAACCTATTGCCTCATTGCCCGATCCGAAGTATTATTCTCATTTTACGCTTTCCAAGTTCAAAGACGGGGTATTCCAACTGTTGAATTATGATGAGGGGGATGTAGATATGGGAAAAGGTGCTACGTGGGCGAATCTTCTAAAGAATGGAGCAAAACTGGATTCCGGGTATTATATGTTAGTCACCGGAAGCCGTATGGCAAGTGGTGCAGTGCTTTCCAATATCACTTTCTTTAATGTGAAACCGGAAGCGACTACCGATATTGAATTGGTGATGAGAGAAAGCAAAGAACAGGTACAGGTGATTGGAAATTTTGATTCGGAATCGCTCTATCGTCCGTTAGGAGATGAAGAAATACAATCAACATCACAAAGTATTCTACAAACTTGTGGAAGGGGATATTTTGTTGTCGGTGTGTTGGGAGTAGGGCAGGAACCTACCAACCATGCTTTGAGAGACATTGCTGCTTTGGGCAGTGAGTTTGAGAAATGGGGTAGAAAGATTGTTCTTCTTTTCCCCTCCGAGGAACAATACAAGAAGTTTCATCCTGCGGAGTTTCAGGGACTACCTTCTACTATTGCTTATGGGGTAGATATAGACAATCGTATCCAAAATCAGATTGCTAAGTCGATGAATCTTTCTAATTCGGATATTCTTCCTATGTTTATTATTGCCGATACGTTCAACCGGGTGGTCTTTGTATCTCAAGGATATACTATCGGACTGGGAGAACAACTGATGAAAACCATTCACGGGTTGTAGAAAAATGTAGGATAGGAAGGTAGTAATGTAGTGTGACAGAATGCAATATTCGTTAATTCTCTCTATCGGGCGCACTTTTGTGCGAATTAATTGTTACGTTTGTAGGAGAGTTATTATGAAGTATCTATTGTGCATACTGTCACTTGCATTTTTACTTGTTGGAGTAGGTTTGTTCTCCAATGAAGAAGACTTGCAGGGATTTCGGGAAGAAACCGGAGTCCCGGTTCTTTGTGACGTCTCGCCTACCGGATTTTCTTCGGCACCTGCGGAACATTATGATTTCGGTATATTGACAGCTTTTTCTCTTCCAAGAAACATATCTCCTGTCCGTACACTGAAATTTAATGATATACCTACGATTGTACAGTTGTTGAGCTCTAGAACTTTCCGTCTATCCGAAGATAAAAGGAAAATTATATATTCAGATACTGACTATTTAAAGTATTCCAATAGGTATTATATCTATACCTTAGCCCATATCTTGATTTAGCCCTTCTTTGCCATAAGTATTCCTGAGAATTTGTGCAAATATGTTTAGCAGGTTCGGATTATATTCATTTTCCGGACGTGTCTTGTTTGTGCATAAATGATTGTACAACTAGTTTTTATATTACTATGATTCATTTATTATTATCCACATTGGCTATGATGGGGTTAACCTTTCTCATAGGCTTCTTTGTCGCGGCAGTTATCAAACTGATTGCTTATGCTGCCGATTCGTTTGACTTTTATAGTTCCCACAAGCTGGAGCTAATCCGCCTTCATCGCTGGCGGCAGCATCGTCAGAAAGTGGAGAAACTTGTCAGACAGATACCGTTTGAAGCAGAAGAAGTATTGGGGGATTATCGTGAAGACTTCAGTCGTGGTATCAACCGTAACTTTACCGGTTACGCCGGTTATTATCATGGTGTAAGTCACGGAGCTTCGGATGAAACTCTGCTGGACTATTATTATCCGCGGGATACCCGTGAATTCTTTCTTAAGGAAGAAGAACGGGCACATATCAACAAGAAAAATTCAAAGAAACCTACTGCTAACAAACAATAAAAAGACACTTATTTATGGAAAATATAGATTTCGCGACCTTATTTCAAGGCATTGGCACAATGATGGCGAGCGGTTGGTTCCTCGCTTCTGCCAGAATCTTTCTGGTACTTCTCGGTTTACTGCTTATCTATCTAGGCTGGAAAGGAGTGCTTGAACCTATGGTTATGATCCCAATGGGGTTGGGAATGGTAGCTATCAACTGCGGGACACTGATTATGCCCGACGGCACATTAGGCAACCTTTTTCTCGATCCGATGCTTTCGGACACGGATGCACTAATGAATACGATGCAGATAGACTTTCTACAACCTGTATACACTCTTACATTCAGTAACGGACTGATAGCCTGTTTTGTCTTTATGGGGATCGGAACCCTGCTGGATGTAGGCTTCCTGCTTCAGAAACCCTTTGCTAGTATATTCCTTGCTTTGTGTGCCGAACTGGGTACCTTCCTGACGGTTCCTATCGCTGCTGCTCTCGGACTGACCTTAAAAGAAAGTGCTTCTGTTGCTATGGTAGGAGGTGCTGACGGTCCAATGGTATTGTTTACTTCGCTGGCATTGGCAAAGCATTTATTTGTTCCCATTACCGTAGTTGCCTATCTGTATTTGGGGTTGACGTATGGGGGGTATCCTTATCTGGTGAAATTGTTAGTACCAAAACGGTTCCGTGCCATTAAAATGGTAACGAAAAAGGCTCCGAAGAATTATGACGCTAAAGTGAAACTGGCTTTTTCGGCTGTTCTTTGTGCTGTTCTCTGTTTCTTGTTTCCGGTTGCTTCTCCTTTGTTCTTCTCTTTGTTTCTGGGGGTTGCCGTTCGCGAATCGGGCATGAAACATATATATGATTTTGTTAGTGGTCCGTTACTTTATGGTTCTACCTTTATGTTAGGACTTTTGTTGGGTGTACTTTGCGACGCTCACCTGTTGCTTGATCCTAAAATCTTGAAGTTACTAGTTCTGGGTATTGTAGCACTGTTGCTTTCCGGCATCGGAGGGATTATCGGTGGTTATATCATGTATTTCATCAAACGCGGCAATTATAATCCGGTGATTGGTATTGCAGCTGTTAGCTGTGTTCCCACTACGGCTAAAGTTGCCCAGAAGATCGTGAGCAAGGATAATCCGGACTCATTTGTTCTGGGCGATGCTTTGGGCGCTAATATTTCCGGAGTGATTACTTCGGCTATTATCACAGGTATTTATATCACGGTCATTCCTTATTTGTAGCTTGAATCGTATCCATAACTCTTCGGGCGGTAGTTACGTTTCGTTCGTATTCGTCGATATGTACAGTGCCGCCCATGGATACTGATTCATTTTTATAATTCATTCCGCTTTTGATGTTTTCACGGGCAGAGAAATGAAATTCCCGTATCCCTGTTTCCGAGGCGATTCGATGAATATTCTTTTCATTGACGCCGCATCCTGCAAGTAGGATAATCCTTCCTGCCGCTTGCTCTTGTAATTCTTTGAGCAAAGGGATGCCTGATTCGGCAGTTGGTTGTTGACCGGAAGTGAGAATACGATTGCAGCCAAGTGCAATGATTTGTTCCAGTGCTTTCTTCGGATCACGACAAACGTCAAAAGCCCTGTGGAAAGTAACGGACAATCCTTGTGCTGCCTTCATTAACTCTTGCATGATAGTAAGATCAATTTCTCCTTCGGCAGTTAAACAACCAAATACGACCCCGTCAGCTTTCAGCTGTTTGGCCATTTCTATATCTTTCAGCATTGCCTTTACTTCGATAGGAGAGTAGAGGAAGTCACCGCCCCGGGGACGGATAATGACGTGCAAACGAGTTGTATCGAGAACCTCACGTGCTACGGAAATTTCTCCATAAGAAGGAGTTGTTCCGCCTTCCGGAATGCCTGCGCATAGTTCTACCCGGTTGGCTCCGCCTTTTTGTGCTGCCAGACAGCTTTCTACTGAATTGGCACAAACTTCGAATTGAAACTTATTCATAGATTGATGTTTACGGGGTAAAAATGAATAATCTGCTAAGTATTAATTACAGTGTATATTAAAAGAGGGCGAATTGCTTCGCCCTCTTCATCTATTGAATCCTTTTTGTATTCTGATTTTTATTTAGCGAAGCTAACCGCACGTGTTTCACGAATTACGGTAATCTTCACTTGTCCCGGATAAGTCATCTCATCCTGGATTTTCTTAGCGATTTCGCCGGACAGGCTTTCTGTCTGCTTGTCGTCAATCCTATCCGCACCAACGATAACGCGGAGTTCGCGTCCTGCCTGGATTGCATAAGTCTTGGTTACACCCGGATAAGACATCGCCAATTGTTCGAGATCATTCAGACGCTTGATATAAGCCTCTACGATTTCACGGCGTGCTCCCGGACGTGCACCGGATATAGCATCACAAACCTGTACGATAGGAGCCAACAGACTCGTCATTTCCGTCTCATCGTGGTGAGCACCGATAGCGTTGCAGATGTCCGGTTTCTCTTTGTATTTCTCTGCGAGTTTCATACCCAGCAATGCGTGTGGCAATTCCGGTTCTTCATCAGGCACTTTACCTATATCATGCAACAATCCGGCACGTTTCGCCTTCTTCGGGTTCAGACCCAGTTCCGATGCCATTACAGCGCAGAGATTGGCTGTCTCACGTGCATGTTGCAACAGGTTCTGTCCATATGAAGAACGATATTTCATTTTACCGATAATACGGATCAGTTCAGGATGCAGACCATGGATACCAAGGTCGATCGTTGTACGTTTACCGGTTTCTATGATTTCTTCTTCTACTTGTTTACGTACTTTAGCCACTACTTCTTCGATGCGTGCGGGGTGGATACGTCCGTCGGTCACAAGCTGATGCAGTGCCAGACGGGCAATTTCACGTCGAACCGGGTCGAATGCGGAAAGAACGATTGCTTCCGGAGTATCATCAACAACGATTTCCACACCGGTGGCTGCTTCCAAAGCACGGATATTACGTCCTTCACGTCCGATGATACGTCCTTTGATTTCATCCGATTCGATATGGAATACCGTTACGGAGTTTTCGATTGCAGTTTCCGTAGCTACCCGTTGGATAGACTGGATAACGATACGTTTTGCTTCTTTGCTGGCAGTCAGTTTGGCATCATCCATAATATCGTTGATGAATGATTGAGCCTGCGTTTTAGCTTCTTCTTTCAGTGATTCTACCAGACGTTCTTTTGCTTCTTCGGCAGACAGTCCGGAGATTGTTTCCAGTTTCTCGATTTCCTGCTGTTGCAGTTTGTCCAGTTCCTCTTTCTTCTTGTCAACAATAACAAGCTGCGCTTCCAGGTTTTCTTTTACAGCCTCGGCTTCCATTTTCTTGCGCTGGATTTCCTCCTGACGCTGGCTGAGTACCATTTCACGCTGTTTCAATTTGTTTTCCGCCTGCTGGATCTTCTGATTACGCAGTGCCACTTCCTTTTCCAAATCCGCCTTTTTGTTCAGGAATTTCTCCTTCACTTCCAGCAGCTTGTTTTTCTTAATTACTTCAGCTTCCGTCTCCGCTTCTTTCAGGACGTTGTCGTATTTGGATTTCAGTGCATACCGGAATAGTATGTATGAAAGTAATCCTCCTACGATGAAGCAAGCAATTGCTGTTGCTATTATTGCTATCATTCTACATTTAATTTAAGTATATAAATAAAAACGCACCGCCAAATATCAAAGCAATTATTTTTGCTTGGATATTGTGCAGATTGATGGTGAAGGCTGTTAAATCAGTAGGTTAGTGACAGAGGTTTTCCAAATATAAGATTAGCGGTGGAGAAGTTATTGAACAGCATATTCAGGGGGCATTTGAATGAGAAAAATATTTAATAAAATATTCAGATACAGGCTTGTTTCGATATATTTCATATTAAGTCAGCTTGTTATTTTAACAGCAATATTTGGAGTGCTTAATACGATTAATAAAGCTTATGCAAAAGAAAATGACAGGCTTAAGGCTCTGGCTAAGAATAGAATAGAGCTGAATATAGATACATTTGCAAAGAAAGATATATTATCATATGCGGCAGTAAATGTAGATGTAGGAAATGTGTTAGCACAAGGACGTATGTCGGTAGAAGTGGCACAAATTGGAAGTACGAACCGTTGTGAAGTGCTTTTGGCAGTTAATGAGTCAACCCCTTATCCTATGATTAGAGGACATATACCCGATAAAGAAACGGATAATGGCAGAAATTGTGTAGCATTAGGACGTGATAAATACAGATATGTATATAATAGGGATGGCAAGGATTATATAACACTTGGTCAGGAGGAATATGCGGTTGTAGGTGTTATAGGAAGTCAGGTATCTGATTATTGGGACTATAAGATTGTACTTAATATAGATTGTATGAGTGATAGTCTTAAGCAGTCATTTAGTTCACTGTCTAATATATCTTTGACAGTATATAGTAATAAGCAAGATATAATGGAAATTTATAATAAAGTATATTCAAATGTAGTCAATGTTGATAATACCTGTAATATAGTGTCATATAGCAAGAAAGATACGGGCGAAAGCACAGTGAGTGATACTCTTCAGAAAGAAAATATTAAAACTAATGTTATGGTATATGCTTTTTGCCTTATTAACAGCATAATTATATCAATATTCTGGACGGTACAGAGAAAGAAAGAGCTTGCAATAAAACGTGTATTTGGATTTAGCAATATAAGAATGATAGCGGATATTGCAGTTAATCTGTTACTGCTAATGATAATTACTGTAATAATGTATTTTGTAGGATATGTGTTATATAGCTTTATAAGGTATTCAACAATTCAGGGTATGGGATTGTGGAGTGTCAAATTAATATTATTAGCAGTTGGTTTATTTCTGATAACACTTGTTATTGCGATGATATATCCAGTTGTAGATATATATAGGGGGCAGGCATATGATAAGATTAGATAAAATAACAAAAATATATGATGCAAAGGTTGAAAATAAAAAAGTGTTAGATGAGGTATCATTAACTATAGATAATGGGGAGTTTGTAGCTATTATGGGACCATCAGGGAGTGGTAAAAGTACACTTCTTAACATAATAGGCTGTATGGATAGTGTTACAGACGGAAGTTATTATGTTGATGACATAGAAGTGTCACGATTGAATAAATCGGACATACAACAGATGCTTTCGGTGGCTGATGATAAAAAGCTTGTATGCATGGAAGCGATAAAAACAGCATATTGTGCCGGATTTCAACGGATTCTAGATATTGTTAAGAGTGGCACGATAGGAAAAGTAAGAGATGTTGAAGCTGCATTTTCTAAGATAGGTGCTGCAGCAGGAAGAGAAATGTGGGGCAGGTCAGGCGGAAGCTTTACTGAGCTTGCAAGCTATTGTCTGCTTCCGGTTATGAAGCTGCTTGGCACAGATGTAAAAGATATTCATACATATTCAGTAGAAAGTCCTCTGGGGACAGATTCATATACCAAGATGATGATAACCTATGAAGATGGTGTTGCTACGATAAAGACTGGTCTTGGAGTTAAGACAGAAGGTGAACTTATTGTGGCGGGGGATGATGGTTATATAAGAGTTCCATCACCATGGTGGCTTACTAAGAGAATAGAAGTTCATCATGAGAATCCTAATCAGGTTGAAGTGTATGAGGAAGAATTCGCTGGTGGTGGATTGCGATATGAAATAGAAGCATTTGTAAAATGTATTAACAATCCGGGAACTGTAAAGAAGATAACTGATGAAGAAAGTATATGGCTTTCTGGTATGATGGAGAAATTTATTGCAAACCGCGGAGAGGTTAAGCAGACTGTGGATACAGAAGCCTTAAAGAGAGTTGGTATATGGGCGCACAGAGGATGCAGCATGATGAATCCGGAGAATACACTTCTTGCGTTTAAAAAAGCGGCGGAATTAGAAGACATTACCGGAATTGAATTTGATGTGCAGCTTACAAAAGATAATGAAATTGTGGTAATACATGATGAAAGAGTTGACAGAACCACAGATGGAACCGGCTATGTACAGGAATATACATTAAATGAACTGAAACAGTTATCTATATCTGGTGATGATGAAATTCATAGAATTCCTACATTAAGGGAAACATTTGAATTGCTTGCACCATATTGTAAGGGCAAGGGCCTTCGTCTTAATATTGAGCTTAAGAATAGTGAAATAAGATATGAAGGCATGGAGCAGAAGGTTATTGATATGGTTTCGGAATATAATATCGAAGATTATGTCGTGTACTCATCATTTAATCATGATTCAATAGGACTTGTAAGACAGCTTAAATGTGATGCAGATGTGGCATATCTTGCGGGGGATTATCACAGGTGTATGGATGGCATCAGCAAATACGGTGGTATGACAATTCACCCAGCACAGTGGGGAATGCCTGTCAACAAAGGTGATGTAGAGACTATAAGAAATGCCGGACTCTGTGTGCGTATGTGGAATGGAAGTGAGCCTTTGTATGGACAGCTTAGGACATTACCTGATATGGATTTAAGAGAATACTACAGACTTGGTGCAACGGATATATTTACTAATGTGCCGGAGAGATATTGTGAGAACAGGAGATAATTATGTTAGCAGGCGTACAGTTAAGTGACGGATTAAAGCTTGAAGCAATTGCAGATGGCGGATTTTCATATGCAGAAATACCTTATGAGATTATAGAAAAAAATGAACTCCCGACATATAAGAAGAAAGAGGGAGATTCGCGGGTACTTAAGCTTTCGGGATTTTCCTATCCTCTTGCAAAGCTGACTCCAGATAAGATGTATGAGCTTCTGGAAAATTGCAGAAAATATCAGGGAAATTATATAGTACTTGATACCATGAATTGTGAAGCAGGAATTCTTGAAAATGTTGTGGAAGAGTGTTCTATGATGATGACAGATTACAGGATTCCGGTATTCATAGAGAATGGCTGCAATGGAAGTGATGAAACCGGATATCTTAATAACGCATATTCTGATATATCTTCATTGAAATCAATTGCTGAATACTGTAACAGGCTGTGTGATACAGCTATAGTTGGTATATCTATAAATGTTGGATACAGTAATCTGCTTGCCAAGAATGTGAGAAGCCAGATTGACCAGTGCAGTGAATATCTTTGCATGATACATGCTAATGATAATGGCGGTGTATACAATGAAAAACAGATGCCTTTTACATTTACAAGAGGAAGAGGAAATCTTATTACAGACTGGTATCATATTATTGGGGCGCTTATTAAGATTGAATTCTCAGGATG
>ENA-UEQP01001010-UEQP01001010.1-human-gut-metagenome-genome-assembly--contig:-NODE-1010-length-28376-cov-4.291212_pt1 | contig 28376 bp, 22 predicted proteins | sample MGYA00242951_ERZ507951 | MGnify/ENA primary metagenome ERZ507951 (study PRJEB26167, sample SAMN06115539) | human gut metagenome | host: Homo sapiens | place: China:Shanxi | collected 2015-11-18...
GGGGGCATTTCAATTTCGCTCGGAGTGCTTTTGTGTTTATTTTTTTGTAGTCACGCTCTTTGAAACCGACCATGCACCGTAATATTTTGTGCCGTTCACTGTCGTGTAGGAACGGACACGAACGTAATATTTCTTTTTGCCGCTAAGTTTGGAAATTGTGGTCTTGTCGGTCTTGTTGTTTTTTATGGTGACTTTCTTTGCGTTTGTAAACTTGGAATTAGTTGCATACTGTATCTCATAGCCCGTTGCAGAGCCTTTCTGCGCCCAATCCACGAAAAATGCTTTGGATTTAGACGTAAGCTTTTGTATCTCCTGCTTGGCAGGATTTATTGTAAATGTCTTTGTGATAACGCCGCCATATTTGCCTTTGCCTGTTATCTTGACAATTGCCTTGCCGATTTTTTTGTTGTTTGAGTAGGAAGTTGTGTAATCAGTTCCGTTTTTCAGGGCAGTGCCGTTGTATTTCACAGTAATGTTCTGCGTTATAGCCTTGCCTGTGTATGCCTTGGTGGAAATGCCAGAAACGGAAGCTTTTGTGATATCATATTTTGCGGTCTTTATGTTTTTTATATCAGACCATGGACCATAATAAGTCTTGCTTCCGACGTTTGTGTAGGAACGCGCACGGACGTAGTAGGTCTTATCGGCTGTCAGACCGCTTATTGTCAGTTTATCTGGCTTGTTGGCAGTGAGGTGTTTGGAAGCCGCACCGCTCATGTTTGCACTGGTGGAATACTGAATGTCATAGCCCGTTGCAGAGCCTTTCTGCGCCCAATCCACAAAGAAGCCTTTGTATCTTGTTTCAAGCTTTTGTATGGTCTGCTTGGCAGGGATAATGTCAAAGTCTGCGGTATAACTGCCGTAGTAGTTGCCCATGCCTGAGATAGTGATGTTAGCGCGACCGATTTTAACATTGTTCGTGACTATCATACGATAGTCGACGTTCTGACGGAGAACTTTGCTTCCGTCCTTAACAGTGACTGTCGGAATAATTGCACTGCCTGTGTACTGTGCAGTGCTTGTATAGGAATAGCCTGATGTTGGAAGCTTTTTTGTGGTGACCTTTACTGTGCAGACGGCAGACCTTCCGTTAGGCAGGGAAGCCGTTATCTTTGCTGTGCCTTTGCCCGTGGCGGTCACAACACCGTCTTTTACTGTGGCAACAGTTGTGTTTGAGCTTTTCCATGTTACTGTCTGAGGGGTGCCTGAGGTCACGCTGGCTTTTAGGGTAATGCTGTCGCCGTATGTGACTTCTTTTGACGTGGAGTCAAGAGTTATCTGTGTATTGTCGTCGCTGATAGGATAGCTTTTCAGATCGGGCAGACTTGAAAGTGTCACTGCATAGTCGCTGTTATAGACCTTTTGCCACATACTTTTCTCGGTATATTTCTCAGAGCTTGATATGCAAAACTCACCGCTCCATGTGCCGAAATACGACCATGCGGTGTTTGCTTCAAAGGCTTTGTCAAGGTCGAAAAGACAGCCGTTTTCTGTAAGGGCAACTATTTTTCCGTTTGGTGAATAGTCTGTGGCTTCAAGATATTTTGAGCTTTGGGCTGAATAATCTCTTGTGCCGGGGTAGATATCCTCTCCGATTATGTCAACATATTCGTCGCCAGGATACCAATTTGCCGCCTGACCATTCCATACCCATATGATATTGTCAAGCTTGTATTCATTCGTGAGCTTGTTATATATTGCCTGCCAAAGCTTTTTGTAGGCTTCCGAGCCGTCTGCACCCCACCAGAACCAACCGCCGCTTGCCTCGTGGAGCGGTCTGAACAGTACCGGAACGTCTGCGTCAGAAAGACGTTTGAGTTGTTTGGCAATCTCGTCAACGTCGCTCATAAGAGTGTTGTAGCCCTTAGGGTCTGAGCCGTTCATTATTTTGGTAAGCGAGAACTTAGAGCGGTCAACGTTTTTGGTGTAAAAACCACCCCACCAACGTGGATTTCCGCCGTCTGTACCTGAGAGAAGATATTTGTCAGGGACGTTCCAATGCCAGCAGAATGTTACTATTCCACCTGCCTGTGAGAACTCGATAGCCTTTTCGACCGCGTCGGAGGTGTCACCGTTCTGGACACGGCATGGAGTATAGCGCATAAAGTCAAGACCCAACATAGCAGGAGTCTGACCTGTGGCGGACTTTATAGCTTTGAACTCAGCGCCGTTAAGACCACCGTCGCAATACTGCCCTGTTATGACCTTTTTGCCGTAAACGTCCTTCATATAGCTGTAAAGGCGCTGTGTGCTTTGTGAAGCGTATGGGTCAACGAGATTTTCAGCGGCAGTGTAGGCATTTGAAGCGCTCATTTTTTCTATGGTTATGTAGTCAAGAGAAAAATATCCCCACGACATTGTTATTTTGACAGTGTTCTGACCCTTTTTGAGATAAATACCATTCACTGTGGACGCTTTATAGGCAGAGCCGTTTGCACTGCTGAAAGTGCCTGCATTTGAGCCGTTTACAGAAAGGTTGTTTATCTTATTCGAGCCTTCTCCGCGGCTGTAAAGCTTTATTTTGTAGTATCCGCTTTCGCTGACTGTAACAGTCTGTGACCATGTGCAACTTGAGTCTGAAAAACGAACTGACCTAGAGCCTGATGCGGAGCTGTCTGTTTGGATATAGGCAGAGCCACCTAAAGTGCCGTTTTCGGCTTCGTATTTAAGCGTCTGCTGTGCAAAAACAGAAAGCTGAGCCGAGCCTGTGGTGAGCATTGCCACACTTAAAAATGCGGCTGCGACCTTTTTGATATTGAACTTCATAGATGTTTTTTTCCTTGTTATATTATTTACTGATAAAGCTAAGAGCTTAAAAGCATACGTTTATTTTAGCATAATTTTTGTGAATTGTAAACAATATATCAAGGCTAATTATAAGATGATTTGTAAACTTTAATTTTGCTTATTTCATTAGCCAAATTTCGCGGACGTATTCGGTCGTGTATGAAATATCACCATTAGGCTTTTGCTGACTCTCACATCTATCATATATTGTGCAGCCGAAATATTTGTAGTCCAGTCTTTACATAGCTTACCCTTATAAATTCACTGTCTGAGGGAAGTCCAACGTCGCTGAGGTTGCTTTTTAGCTTATCCAATGTTATTCCATAGCAAGTATCGATCTCGCCCTCACTTTCCACATAAGTCAATGTTTCAAGACTTATTGACAGCAGGCTGTCAAGCTGTCCGCAGACCATCAGGGGTGCATAGCCTTTGCTTTCACGTTTTTTATTTATTTTGTCTATCAGTATTCTGCTCAGCTCATTTGCACCGTCCTCGGAAAAATATGACGGCTCAGGCTCGGCTGGAGCTGTGTTATCTTCCTGCTGAACGTTATTTTCATCAGGCTGATTTTCGCCATTATTTTCTTCGGGCTGAGTTTCTTCAGGCAGGGTTGTTGTAGTGGTAGTAGTTCCAGCCGTGCCTGTGGAAGCCTGCCTAATACCGCCTGAAATTTTGTCTATCTCATCTGCCATTGGTGCAGGTGCGGTGGTAGTAGTAGGTACAGTTGTTGTGGCGGCAGTCGTTGTCTGCGGTATGGTCGTTACAGTGGCAGAAGTTGTCACAGCTTTTGCAGGCTCAGGTGTTTTAGTTTCTACGGCATTGTTTTTCTTGCTGACAACGGCAAACACTGACGATGCGGCTATGATAGCGACTGCAACACAAACCATAGGTATGGCTCTTTTGCGTGGCGTGTTTACCTTTATAAGTATTTCTTTACGCTCGTTGACGATGGACATACAGGCAAAGCAGAAAGTAGAATCATCGTGAAGCTCGCTGCCACAGTGAGGACAAGTTCTCATTTTTTTACGCTCCCTTGATTTGGTTATTTTAATTCTATCACATTTTCTGTAAATTGTAAATATGTGTGAGACGTTTTGCATGATTTTCTTTTATAAAAGAATGCTCACTGTCTATGCAGGCTTTTATTTGACATTTCGTCATTCATGTGATATAATCATAGTGTGAGCGAGCTATGCGATAGCGTAAACGTTCTAGGTTTATGAGGAAAGTCCGAGCATCATAGAGCAGGATAGCTGATAACGTCAGCCGAGGGTGACCTTAGAGCCAGTGCAACAGAAATATACCGCCAACTTTTGTTGGTAAGGGTGGAAAGGCGGGGTAAAAGCCCACCAGAATGGCGGAGACGTCATTGCTATGTAAACCTTATCCGATGCAACACCAATGGTAGCTTGCAAGTCAATGGCTGCTCGTCAGACTTGGGGCTATAGGTGGCTAGAGCTGTGCGGCGACGTACAGTCCAGATAGATTATCGCACTCGACAAAACTCGGCTTATCGGTTCGGTCACATTTGCTCCGTCAGTTAAACTTTTTTAAGCTTAACTACGGGGCTTGCTTTTTAATAATATATAAATTTAGTCATTTGTTTTGTATATTATAAATAAATTTCTATAATTCCCCTTGTGATTTTACGGAGAATATGTTATAATAACGCTAGACGTATTTATATAAGCAGAGGAGGGCTGTTTGTATGGACATACCAGATAAGACCTATAACGAAAAGTTCGAGAGCTTTTTGAAAATACTTGAAAGCGATGACAGATTTGATAATGTGTGCAAGAATTTTCTCGAAAGTATTTGCTCTGCGCTTTATGTCAATGCGGCTACGGTAACTGTTTCAGGCTATGAAAACTCAGAACCTTTGAGTTATGAATTGATCGCTGATACACATAAATATACTGTATTTGCTTTTGATAAAGAATTTAATAGAAATAGATACAATGCAATGAAAAAAGCACTTATGCAAACTGGTATCCACGTTGCGGATAAGGCTCACCCGAATGGAGATAATGAGGAAATAACCCTGCGTGGAGCGGTGTATCCTTGTTCACTCACTTGTGCTGTCAAGGACGCAAATAAGTATGTTGCATATTTCAATCTTTTGTCCTCTGATCCTGAGAGAGTATGGTCACCTGAGGAGATACAGCTAGCCTCACGTCTGACATATATACTTTCTGGTATGCTCCATACTAGGAGAGCGGCTGAACATGCTGAAAGCACTACTCGCACGCTTACTGACGTTATGGATAATATGAATTCCTATGTGCTTGCAGTGGTACAGGACAGCGGTGAGATAGTTTTTGCCAGCAAGATTTTTGAACAGTATTATGGAAAACTGGTAGGCAAAAAGGAAAGTGACGTTTTCAGCAAGACTTGGTGTGAGCTTCCTGCTCACAAGGAAGGAATGCTTTTTGGAGGAGATTATTATTCCGAGATCATGGACAAATGGTTCAATGTGTCGGAAAAGCTCATAAAATGGCATGATGGCAGGACTATCAGACTTTGCACACTTAATGATATATCAGAAAAGATAAATTATGAGAGGGTCATCGAAAAGCAGGTCTTTTACGATAATCTCACAGGTCTTCCTAACAGATTAAGTCTTGATAAGAGTATACAGGGCATTATTGAAAGCGATGAGATCAGTACTGTTATGCTCATTGACCTTGATAATTTCAAGAACATAAATGACAGCTATGGTCATAATAATGGTGACCGGCTTCTCAAAGAGATAGGTAAATTCTTTGAGAATTTTGCCTGGAAGAATAAAAAGCTGAGCGTTTTTAGATTTGGCAGCGATGAGTTCGTTGTGCTTCTGAGGGATCAGGATCAGGCCGAGATCGACGAAATATGCAAGATCATACATGATAAGTTCAACACGGAGTGGCAGATAGCTAACAGCAGTTGCTATTGCACTTGTTCAATGGGCGTGGCGAAGTTTCCAAAGCCCGATGATACTGTAAATACGGTACTTAAAAGAATCGACCTTGCCATTTCATATGCTAAAAAGCAGGGCAAGAATTGTACTATAAATTATAATGAAACTATCGGCAGGATACTTTCAAGGCAGATCGAACTTGAAAGGCTCATGCACAAGGATATCACAAACGGCTTTGCACATTTCACGGCGTACTATCAGCCTATATTCAGCAGCTCCGAAAAGAAGCTTGTGGGCTGTGAAGCGCTTATGAGGTGGAATCCACCTGAGTTCGGTCAGGTTTCTCCTGCCGAATTTATCCCCATGGCGGAAAGACTTGGCTATATCAATCTCTTGGGCGAGAACATGATAAGGATCGCAGGCAGACAGTGCAAAAAGTGGGCTGACGCAGGGCTTGACCTAAGAATGAACATCAATCTGTCTGTAGGTCAGATAATAGAGCCTGATTTCCTTGACAAGATAGACGCACTTTTTGACGAAACAGGCGCGCCGCCTGAGAAGATATGCTTTGAGGTCACGGAAAGTCTTGCTATCCATGATATGGAAAAGATGAAGGAGCTTTTGAGGCATATAACAGACAAGGGCGTGAAGATAGCACTGGACGATTTCGGAACGGGATATTCTTCGCTTAACTGCATAAAGGAAATGCCGCTGAATACCATTAAAATAGACAAGTCGTTTATTGATGATATTGCAAAAAATCCTGACACTGCGGTGTTTGTTAAAATGATAGTTAATCTTTCTCACGACCTGCATATAGCAGTTTGCGCAGAGGGCGTTGAGGAACAGGTGCAGTTCGATATCCTGAGAGATCTGGAAACTGACGTTATACAAGGCTATTATTTTGGCAGACCTATGCCGTCAGACAAGTTTGAGGAGAAGTTCCTTAGCGAGAAACTCCAGTCAGTAAAATAAGTCGCCAAAAAAAGCAAGTTAGACCGTCGGGCGTAATACTCGGCGGTCTTATAAATATGTAAAAATCAAAAATAAAGGGGAAAGCTTATGAGTGATGAGAAAAAAGACGTAAACAGTCAGCAGGAAAATGTGGGCAAAAAGAGCATAAACAAAAAGCTTATCATCGCTTTTGCAGGCATGGGCGCTGTTATAGTGGGGCTTGTTATTGCACTGATACTGGTGGCAACGTCAGGTAAAAAAGACGTGGACAGCTCTGCTTCAAAGGCGGAGAGCAGTTCTGCGGCGACTTCAGAAACCGATGACACCAGTGAGGAGGACTCTGCGGCTGATGAAAGCGAGGACGAGTCTGATGTTGATGAGGAGGAAAGCTCTCAGGAAAGCAAGGACGATAAAAAGGAAAAGGGCTTTATCATCTCCTATTCAGGGGACAACAGTTGGCAGGACGGCGACAAGGTCATGACGGGCATGGAGATAGGCATTGAGAACAACTCCGATGAAGCCCTCAAGGAGTGGACGCTGGAGCTTGAAATAGACCAGCTCAAAAGCTGTGACGGCTGGAACGGCAACTTTAAGGTCAAGGGCAACAAACTCACGGTCACGAATGTTGATTACAATGGAGAGATCGCAAAGGGCGGTTCGACCTCTATCGGCTGTAATATCGGAACTGGAACAAAGCTCAATGTTAAGTCTGCAAAGCTAAACGGTGTGGTGTGTATTGTTAAAAAGGGCAAGGTATCACAGAATAATAACAATAACAACAATAATCAGAATAATGACAAAAAGGTCACGGAAAAGGACGTTAAAAAGCTTCTAAAGCGTACCTCAAAGGCTAAACAGGGTGATGATTGGCTTCACACAGACGGAAGCAAGATACTTGATAAGGACGGCAAAGAGGTTTGGCTCACGGGCGTGAACTGGTTTGGCTACAACACAGGCACTAACACTTTTGACGGACTTTGGAACAGCGAGCTTGTGTCATCAGTGGAAGCTATCGCAGACCATGGCTTCAATCTTATAAGAGTGCCTATGTCAGCGGAGCTTATCAACCAGTGGTCGGAGGGTGAATATCCAAAGGCGAACTACAATAACGCATACAATGAAGAGCTGAACTCTATGAACAGCCTTGAGATATTTGATTATTTTCTCAAGCTTGCGGAGGAAAACGGTCTTAAAGTAATGCCTGATATCCATTCAGCTGAAACCAATGCCAGCGGTCACACTGTAAATCTGTGGTATACTGACAAGGTCACTGTAAAGGACTATTACCATGCTTTGGAGTGGCTTGCCGACAGATATAAGGACAATGACACTATCGTAGCATTTGACCTGAAAAACGAGCCTCACGGCAAGCCTAACGAGGGTGACGCTGCGGCAATATGGAATGATTCAAAGGATGCAAACAACTGGAAGTATGTGGCTGAAACGGCAGCGAGCAAGGTGCTTGCGAAAAATCCTAATGTGCTTATAATGGTCGAGGGTATCGAAATATACCCTAAAAACATCAAGAAAAACGGGGATTATTCCTCCACCAACAGTGATGATTACTATTTCAACTGGTGGGGCGGAAATCTCAGGGGCGTAAAGGACTATCCTATCGACCTTGGCAAATATCAGGATAAGCTTGTTTACTCGCCGCACGACTATGGTCCGACAGTTTATCAGCAGCCTTGGTTCGAGGGGGATTACACATACAAGAGCCTTATGAAAGATTGCTGGAAAGACAACTGGTTCTACATTCAGGAGCAGGATATCGCACCGCTTCTCATAGGCGAGTGGGGCGGCTTTATGACAGAGCCTAACCTAACTTGGATGACCTACATGAGAAAGCTCATAAAGGACAATCATGTAAATCACACTTTCTGGTGCTTCAATGCAAACTCAGGTGACACGGGCGGACTTGTAAAGGACGATTTTGTTACATGGGACGAGGAAAAGTATGATTTTGTCAAGGAAGTTCTTTGGCAGGAGGGAGGCAAGTTCGTTGGACTTGACCACGCTATCCCGCTTGGAGATAATGGTATAACTTTGAAAAAGGCAAAGGGTCTTTGATATTACATATAAAAATAGCGGACGAAGTTTTCGGGCTTCGTCCGCTTTTGTATTGTATTTTTATCGCTGGTCGCCCATAAAGAACAGAGCGAGAGTTCCGGGTCCTGAGTGTGAGCCTATAACAGCACCTGTGTAGCAGATATGCACAGTGGTCTTCTTGCCAAGCTTTTTTCGCATAAGGTCGGCTGCATATTCTGCGTCTGAAAGGCAGTCGCCATGGCAGACGGCTACTGTGGAATTATCCCAATTTCCCATGCGTTCGCACATCATATCCACAAGCTTTTCAATGGATTGCTTTCTGCCTCGTATCTTTCCAACTGGGATAAGATGTCCCTCGTTGTCAACGTGGAGAAGCGGTTTAATGCCAAGAATAGAGCCTGCTATGGCGGCGGTCTTTGATACTCTGCCACCTCTGTGGAGATATTTCAGGTCATCAACTGTGAAAACATGGCATAGGTGAAGCCTGTTGTCAGTGATCCACTGGGCAAGCTCGTCAATGGAAAGACCCTGCTTTTTCTTTTCGTCAGCCTTTATGAGCAAAAGACCCTCGCCTGTTGAAGCACAGAGGGAGTCTATGCAGATTACCTTGCCTTCCGGGTATTTTTCCATTACGCTATCTCTTGCAATGCAGGAAGTGTTGAAGCTGCCGCTAAGACCTGACGAAAATCCAAGATAAAGCACGTCATAGCCTGCGGCAAGTTCCTTTTCAAAAGCCTGTTCATAGTCGGAGATCCCTATTTGCGATGTTTTCGTTACTGCTCCGTTTCGCATTTGGGAATAAAATTCAGGCAGCGTCATGTCATTCTTGCTCTTTACAACACCGTTTACTTCAAAAGATAATTCCAGAAGCGTCACGTCCATATTTTTTAATATATCCTCCGACAGATCGCAGGTGGAGTCGGAATATAGCTTGTATTTTCTGTCAGACATTTTTATCCTCCTTTTGCCGTTTGGACAACAATATATAAAAATATTATAACATATGGGCGGGCTTTTGTAAAATATCCCTCAACTATACTTTGTAAAATTTCTATGAACACAGTTGTCTGCGGTGCTGTGCGACAGTTAAGGTGTTTTCAGATACGCAAACAGAAAAGTCACGGCAGGCGGAGGAGATAAGCATATCGCTTATGCGATTTTCTATGAGGGCGGTAATTATGTGGCGTATCTCTCGTGCAGAGCCGCTTTTTGAAAGTGCCTGCTTTGCGATAAAAGGGTAGACCTCTGGATGACAGGCGAGTGTACAGCCAAGTTCGGAGAGCCTTTTTTCAAGAGCGGATATTTCAAGGCGTGTAATGTTTTCCATATCGGAAAGGGTAAGGTCGTTAAAAACTATCACCTCATCTATCCTGCCTAAAAGCTCGGGAGACATAAAGTTTTTAAGCTCTGAGAGCATGGCTTTTTTCTTGGCTTCGCCATTTGACTTGCTGTTTGAAAAGCCCACGGTCTTGGTTTCGGCAAGCTTTTTCACTCCGATATTCGAGGTCATTATTATAAGGACGTTGGAGAAAGAAACTGTCCTGCCAGCGGAGTCGGTAAGACAGCCGTCCTCTAGTATCTGCAAAAGCAAATTGTAGATGTCAGGGTGAGCCTTTTCTATTTCGTCAAGAAGAAGCACACAGTAGGGCTTGCGGCGAATTTGTTCGGTGAGCCTGCCACCCTCGTCAAAGCCTACATATCCGGGGGGCGAGCCTATGAGCTTTGAAACGCTGTGGCGTTCCATGTATTCTGACATATCAAGCTTTACAATGGCGTTATCTCTGCCAAAAAGCGTTTTGGCAAGATCTTTTGCAAGCTGGCTCTTGCCCACTCCCGTTGACCCTAAGAAAATAAAGCTTCCCATGGGGCGGTCGCTGCCCTTTAGTCCTGCACGACAGCGGCGGACGGCAGAGCAGAGTGACTTTATAGCCGTCTGCTGTCCCACAATGCTTTCGCTTAGCTTATCTTCAAGCCCTGTGAGCCTTGCGGCTTCGTCCTGTCCGATATCAGCGCAGTTGATGCCTGTGAGCGATGAAATAACGCTGTCAATGTGCCTTTTTTCAAGTGGTATGCGCTTTGGGCGGCACTCTGTTATGGCGGTGAGATATTCGTCACGGGTCAGCTTGCCTTTCACATAATCGTTGAAAGCGTCTGATATTTTCTCGCCAGAATTATTTTCACTTTGCTCTATGACCGCACAGGCACAGGCTTCGTCAAGAATATCAATTGCTTTGTCAGGAAAAAATCTGTCGGTGACATATCTTGCGGCAAGCTTAACTGCATATGGTATAAGGTCAGGGGAGATGTCAACGCTGTGGTGCTGTTCGTATTTGTCTATAAGACCGCTGAGGATACGGCAGGTCTGGCTTTGATCAGGCTCATCTATCTTCACTTTCTGAAAGCGTCGCTCCATAGCTGAGTCTTTTTCAATATTTTTGCGGTATTCCTCAAAAGTCGTTGCGCCTATGAGCTGTAGACCGCCCCTTGCAAGCTGTGGTTTCAGGATATTTGCAGCGTCTATTGCACCCTCTGCCGCTCCTGCACCCATTATGTTGTGAAGCTCATCAATGAAAAGTATCACATTTCCAGCCTTTGCGGCTTCGTCCATACAGCTTTTCAATCGCTCCTCAAAGTCCCCACGATATTTTGCTCCTGCAAGGAGGGCAGTTATATCAAGGGAGAAGATCCGCTTTGAGGACAACGCAGACGGCACTTCTCCAAGCATGATCTTTCTCGCAAGCCCCTCCACAACAGCGGTCTTTCCCACACCTGCCTCACCTACAAGGCAGGGATTGTTCTTTGTGCGGCGGCAGAGTATCTCCATGATACGTTCTGTTTCAGCTTCTCTGTCTATGCAGGGGTCGAATTTTTCGCACTCGCTTTTGCGTGTAAGCTCTCTGCCGTAGCGTTCAAGGGTCTTTAGCTTGGGATAATTTCTGTCTGAAAAAATATTAGGCTCGTTGCCTGACAATGAGCAATCGTTGTACATCTTGTTGCAGTTCACCCCTAACTGCTGCAATATCTCAAAGGCACAGCAATCACTGCGGCGGAGTATCATAGCAAGAATGTATTCCGTTCCTGCGATACCGCCACCCATGCTCTCGCACAGCCTTTTTGCGCCTTTTAAAACAGCGGCAGCGTTAGGAGTGATGTCATTTTTCGTAAGACGGCATGGCGTGCCTCTGCCTATGATGTATTCTATCTGCTCCTCTATCCTTTGAGCCGTGACCTCGTGGCGCAGAAGCACTGCACAGGCTGTGGAGTCCTCCTCATAGGCGGCAGAGAGCAGGATATGCTCAGTGCCGATATAAGTATGCCCCCAGCTTCCTGCCAGAGTGACGGCATTTTTCACAAGCTCTCTTGCCCTTGGTGTAAAGCTGTCGCTATCAAAAAACTGTTCGTTCATAAAATTCACCCCTTAAAATGTTTAAGACAAAGCTTTGTCTTAGCTACATTCTTGACAGTTTTGCGTCTTGTTATTCTCGCATTTTTATCGCTTTTATATTCTTATGCACAGGACAAATTCTCCTTGCAGATTTTTTTTGTAACACATTTTTCTCTGCGTCATAAACTGTAATATAAAGCAACGGAGCAAAGCTTCAGCTTTATAAATCTTAATAAAAAAGGAGATTTCATTTATGAACGGTTGTGGATTTGGCGGTTGTTGGTGGATCATTATCCTTATTCTCATATTCTGCTGTGGCTGCGGCGGCTGCGGAAATGGCTGTGGCGGTTGCGGAAACGGCTGCGGTGGTTGTGGCTGCGACAATGGTTGCGGCGGCTGCGGATGCTGATCTGACGGCAAATAAAAGACGGCGGAGCATTACGCTTCGCCGCTTTTTTTATTTATCTTCTTTTTCCAAACGCTTTTCAAGGCGTTTCACAATAGTTTTCAGTGCTTTTATGCGGGCGTATTTTTTATCGTTGCCCTCAAGTATCGTCCATGGTGCTATATCTGTGGAGGTAAGTGTTATCATGCGGTCAACATATTTCTCATAGGTGTCCCACTTTTCACGGTTGCGCCAATCCTCATCGGTTATCTTCCAACGCTTTTCAGGCGTGTTCTCACGCTCGTTAAAACGGCGGAGCTGTTCGTCTTTATCAACATTCACCCAGAATTTTATTATCTCTGCGCCCCAATCATGAAGCTGGCTTTCAAACTCGTTTATCTCACGATAAGCCATGTTCACACGTTCTTCGGGGGTGAGCTTTTCGATAGGCTCGACCATTACTCTGCCATACCATGTGCGGTCAAAGATAGTAAAGTGACCATTCTTTTCAAGACGTGTCCAGAAACGCCATAGATAGTGCCTTGCAAGCTCTGACGGTTCGGGTGCGGAGATAGGGTGAACTTCATAGCCCCTTGGATCAAGGGCTGCCGCAATACGCTTGATATTTCCGCCTTTTCCTGCTGCATCCCAGCCTTCATAGCATATTATAACAGGTATCTTCTTCTGATAGCAGAGATTTTGCAGTTTGAAAAGCTTGTCCTGATATTTTTTCAGCTTTTTCTCATATTCCGCTTCGTCAAGGGACTTGTTCATATCCACTTCTGCAAGAGCAGGCATTTCAATAGTTTTATATTCAGGATAATTGTATCCGCAGGTGTCGAACTGTGGTTCGGGAATATAATGCTCGCCCTTCTCCTTGGCGGAAACTGCAGTGCTTACTGCCTTTGTGACCGCTGTCAGCACTTCAAGCTCAGCAGAGGCACGTTCATTTGCCCCAACGCAAGTCCACGGAGCAAATGCCGTGTTTGTGCTTTCAAGCATTTTGTCATATCTGCGGAAAAACTTATCGTATTTTTCCATGTTCTTTATATCGTGGCTTTCCACACGCCAGCTTGTAACAGAGGAGTTCTCCAGCTTTTCGATACGCTTTTTCTGCTCGTCTTCGGTAATGTGCAGGAAAATTTTCACGAGAACATAGCCGTCATCTGTAAGCTGCCTTTCAAAGGTGCAGATATCTTCAAGACGTGTGTCCCTTGTTTCCTTGTCTATCTCACCGTACATACAGGCGTTCACAGTGTCACGATACCAGCTTCGGTCAAGGATAAGAAACTCGCCCTTTTTCGGCAGCGTCTGCCAGTAACGCCAAAGCCATGGCATACGCTTTTCCTGCTCGTTTGGCGCACGAAATGACACCACCTTGTAAAAACGTGGGTCAAGAGAGCGTATGAGCTTTGCTATCATCGAGCCTTTTCCTGCGGCAGACCAGCCGTCAAATGTGATTATAACAGGCACTCCTGCGGTCTTTATTTTGTTTTCAAGCAGTGTGAGCTGTTCTCTCAGCCCTTTTAGCTGTTCGGATATCTCTGATTTTTCTGTGTTTTTCTGTATGATCTTTTCAAGCATTGCTATCTCTCCTCTTTCCACTAAATTGTTATTATCACAACTTAATTTATTTGATTTATGTATATTATACACATTTTATCTTTAATTGTATATAGACATTTTTCATGAAAATGCTATCTCTTTTTTGTTAATACGGAGTTAATATTATTGGTTTATACTAATATGATATAAAATATCTCGCAAAGGACGGCAGTGATATGTCAAAAAAAGACGAAAAGGACATTAATATATCAAAGCTCGACAAAAGTCTGGAGGGTCAGGGTCTGTTGGAGGACGCTGATGACGCAGAGTATGAGCGCACGCTGGCTCAGCAAAGGCGTGAGGCTGAGGAGCGTGAAAGGCAGGTTTTAGAGCAGGCGGAAGCTGAAAAACGTGAGCGTGAACGTCAGGAAGAAAAGGAACGTGAACGCAGGCTTGCTCAGGAGCGTATTGAGCTTATGAAGCTAAAAAGCGGAGTTATCGATGAAAGCGAGTCTTCCATAAAGGAAGAGCATGACCAGATAAGAGAGCTTCATGGCTTTGAAAAGGTGCAGAATTTCTTTTATCACAACAAGGTGTGGATAATCTTTGCAATATTTATCATAGCGGTGGCGGCATTTATTTTTATTGACGCTGCAAGGCGGGAAAAGGCTGACCTGACAGTGCTTATGATCGCAAACAACGGCTTGGAAACACGTCAGGAGGAACTGGAGGAGTTCTTTGAAAAATACACGGACGATCTTGACGGCAATGGTTATGTCCATGTTGAGGTCATTATGATACCCCTCAATTCTCACAGCGACGATTATCAGCAACAGAACGTGAACAGCACTAAGTTCTTGGCACAGCTTCAGGGGGGCGATTCTATACTTGTTATAACAGACTCAAACACTGACGAGGAGTTCAAGTCAATAATGACTCCTGAGTTGCCAAAGGAATTTCCAAACAACAAGTATGTTGACGATATGGGCATGAGCTGGAATATGGAGGTCATGGCAAAGGAGCTTAACTTCGAGAATATGCCGAATGATATCCACCTTTCAATGAGAACGCCAGTTAAGACTTTGGGCGACTCTAAGGAAACTATGCAGGAGAATTATGATAAGGCGTTCAAAGTTTTCAAACGCATAGTTGATGATATGACTGAGAAAGCCGTAGAGGCAGGAGATAAGGGTCTTACAACTGAGCCTGTCCACTATGATGACAGCAGTTTGGAAAGCTCTGATAGCACAGAAAGCTCAGAAAACAAGTAACGGATATTTGGCTGTAGGGGACGGCGTTCTCGACGTCCCGTATGACAAGGTAAAGAATAGCGGACAACCACTTTCCCGTGGCTGTCCGCTTTGTATTTGTATCAGTATTGATAATTGTAATTTGTGTTGTCCTGATAATAGCCGTCTGTGTAGCCGTCAGACTGATTTGACTGGGTGTCGGAAGTGTTCAGGCTTGAAGAGTTCTGATCTTCAGCATATTTGTAATCAGAGGTGATGCCAAGATATTCTTCAAGGCAAAGTCCGCTCTTTGTGACCGCTTCGGCTTTTTCCTTGCCAAGATAGCGGATATGCCACGGTTCATACACATATCCTGTTTTATCCTCTTTTCCCTCAGGGTAGCGGATAATGAATCCGTACTCTGCACAGTGTTCAGCCAGCCAGTTGGCTTCGGGAGTGCCTGCAAAGCTGTCCTCGGTGGTGTTAACATCAAAGGTCAGACCCGTCTGATGTTCTGAATGTCCCGGACGGGAAGATACCTCGTCTGCGGCTTCTGTGCCACGCTCTGCGGCATAGGAGTTATAAAGAGATTCCTGATCCTGATATGAGCGATAGCTTGAATTTACAAAGAGCGTTATGCCGTCCTGAGCCGCTGCAGCTGCCATTTCGTCAAAGGCGTTCTGTGCAATTGTGCTTACGCCCGGTGCATAATCTGATGGCAGGGAGTAGGTCTTGTTCACAATAAGAATACCGTCAACAAAAGTCATGCCGTTTGACTGCTCTATCTTATGCTTTGTTTCTTCTGCTTTGCTGTTGTCGGAGGTTTTCTTTTTGGTGGTGGTCTTTTCCTCCGCCTGCTTTGTGCTTTCGGTCTGTGATGATGAATCAGCAGCAGGCTTGTTGTCTGACTTTCCACCGCAGGCTTTCACTATCACAAAAATTATCACCAAAAGAATTGCTATGGCAATGATACGGTTTTTCATAACACGCCTGTGTTCTCTTGCACGCCTTTCGGCACGGCGTTTTTCCATTTCAATGCGCATTCTTTCGTATTCTTCATCAGAGTAGTCATAGTTGTTATATGGCTGTTTGTCTGTGTTTTCAGTCGTGTTGCCGTTATTTATATGTTCGTCCATAGCTATCCTCTTTTTTTGCAGATTATTTCACACTTTTGTGTAAGTATTATACCATACTTTGACGCAGTTTTCAAGTCGGATAATGTCGTCTTATTTCATAACATAAACATAGCATTGATATAGCGGCATAGATTCGTATTCACCATTATCTGGGTCATTCCACATATGGTCTTTTCTTTCCTGAACTATATCATCATGGAAAAAGCAAACACCAAGATATGTGTAATCTTCCAAGCCGTTGATCAGATTGTCACCGTAAGAGAGACCGAAGCTTGCATTATTTTTTAACCAAGTAAAAAGCTCTGTGTATGCCTCGTCATAGTCTGAAACACAGCTGTTGTTTGCTGTGAATTGTCTTATTTTACTGTTGTTAGGCAGACCGACCTCAGAGAGATGTTTGTATACGTCGCCAATGCCTTGGCAGTAGTCGTCCATTTGATACAGGCTCTTTTGCAGACATTCATCAAGCTGTCCGCTTGCTCGGAGTGGTTTCAGACCATATTTCTCACGGAGAGGATTTACATAATCGAGCAGGTCAAGGGTCATCTGACTTGCACCATCAGGGGAGTAATATTCAGGCTCGACAGGCTCGTTCTGCTGAGTATCTTCTGTGTTTTCCTGCGGTATATCCTGCTGTATCTCAGGCTCTGTCACAGGCTCAGTCACTTTTTCTGTAGTGGTGGTGACTGCGACGGCTTTTGACTCTGCTAATGCCGCCCCTTCTGCAATATCTGACGCAAGGGCAGCCTTGTCAGGCTCACGTTTTTTTGTGGTAGTAGTCATGACAGTGGTGACGGGAGGCAGAGTAGTTGTCACAGGTGTATTTGTGGTGACAGTGGCAGCAGATCGAGGTGTGCTTTTTTTCACAGCCGTGGTCTTATCACTATTGTTATTATAAGTATACACCCCGAAAACAGTTGCGGATACTAATGCCACAGCGATTATTGGCATGGTTATTTTTGCTTTTAAAAACACTTTTTTTGGAGTAGCGAGAACTATTTCTTGCCTCTTGTTTATTTCGCTCATGCAGCCAAAGCAGAAAATGGAATCGTCATGAAGAATTCTTCCGCAATTAGGACATTTTTTCATATTTTAGTTTTCTCCTGATCTTATTAAGCACATTGTACAGCTCTTCCGCAGTGCTATATCTGTCGTCTGGATTGATAGAAAGGCATTTCTTTATGACTTTCAGAATTTTCTTGTTTTCGCACATTTTGACCGACGGGTGTTCACCTGTCAAAAGAACGTTCAGAAGCACTGCCAGAGAATAGAGATCTGTTCTTGCGTCAGATTGCTGCATACCGAATTGTTCAGGTGCGGCAAAGCCTACAGTTCCCAAAGTCTGGGTGTCAGAGCGTTGATTAGATTTATAAATTTTAGAAATATCAAAATCTATAATCTTGACATTATTGTCGTCACATATTATAATATTATCAGGCTTTATATCACGGTGAACGATGCCGCTGTTGTGAAGAGCATACAATCCCTGACATATGGAGCAGGTAATGTTCAGGGCATCGTGTTCTGCTAGTGTTTCGCCGTTTGCATAATCCGTAAGAGTCATGCCGTCGCAGAATTCTTCATAGATAGTATACGCTTCAGTGCTTTCGGAGATCTCGTAGATACGGCAAAGATATGGATTATTTATCAATGCGAGCCTTTGATATACAGAAACGTCAGCAGGCTTATAGATAATGTGCCGCACCATTTTTACACCTGTGTCACTCTCTAAAATGACTTTTTCGTGCTTGCTGTTTTTAAATAGATAGTTTTTGCAGTCGAACATTTTGTCGATCTGTTCTGTTTCAAAATCATATAAGCTTTTTTGTGACATATTTCTCATCTCCAATGTAAAAATGTAAAAAAATAAATTATTATAGGAAGGAACTGGTGACATGAAAAAAACAACACAGCTTATGGAGGAGCTAAATGGAAGCGATGATATCAACAGTTTTCTAAGCAACAATAAGGATTCTCTTGACAGACAGGATTTTGCACGTTATCTTTGTGAGCTTGTGAAAAAGAAAAAGATGACAAAGATAGAGGTCATAAGAATATCCCAGCTAAATCAAATATATGGATATCAGATATTTGCAGGAGCAAGACTTCCAAGCAAGGATAAGATAATCGCTATCGCACTTGCTATGAAGCTTGATGTTGATACCGTTCAGCGACTTCTGACCCTTGCGGGTGAAGCTCAGCTTTATCCTAAAAACACCCGTGATTGCATACTCATTGACGCAATAAACAAAGGCTATGATGTGGCAAAGCTCAACAAAGTGCTTTTTGAAAATGGTTCACAGTGCCTTAAATAACGATCGTTTCATAAAGCGGCTCCGGCTCTTCGGAGTTGCTTTTTTATTATCGTAACAGATATTATATCACATTTTGACAAGGTTTTCAAGAGTTGTCAGAACATAAAAACACGCCGCAGAAAAATTCCGCAGCGTGTTTCTCACTATTTAACTCTTATGGAACGAGAGTTGTAGTTGTTGCCTTATCCTTTGCAGATGTAGTTGTTTCTGCTACAGAAGAATCGGTCTTTGCTGTTGTTGTGGTCGTAGTTGTTGCTTCGCTTGCTGCGATGAAGAATCGTCAGTTGCAGGCTTTGAAGCCGCACCAGCCTTAGTTGTTGTGTAACCCTCGGCTTCAATTACCTTCTTCTTGAAATCTGCTTCTTTGTTGTAGTAAGATGATGAGAAGTAAGGCTCTTCAGTAAATGTTTCACCTGTTGCAACGATGTTTGAGCAGTAGATCGAAGCATAGAATGAAACTGCTTTTTTCTCCTTGTCTGTCTTTACAGTTATCTTGTAAAGATTGTAGAGTGCATTTGTGTTCTCCCAAGAATCATAATTCTTCTTGTTTGTGAACGCAACATAAGTGTCGACGTAATCAAAAGACTCGATAGATGTTACCTTGCCGTCAAAGTCAGCAGGATATGGAGCGTAATGACCCTTTATATCCTTTCTCATATCTTCGATCTTGTCGTCGATATATGACTGATAGCTGTCCATAGCAGCCTTACCGTTGTCAGCTGTTACATATGCAGGGAATGTTTCGTCAACTGTTATTTCCTTAACATAAACAGTGTCGCCCCAATCGTTTGTTTCAGTTTTGCCGGAAAGTGTGATACCATTTCTTGCAAGTGAGGAATAAGGGCTGCAAGTTACCTTGAATGTGCCGCCGATACCGATATAATCGTCGCATGATACTGAGTAAGAAACATTGTCCTTAAGAGCAGCAGGGATAGACTCGCTCTTTACTGAGTAAGGCTTAACAAATGGAACACCGCCTGAACATTCAAATTCAAGTCCCTCGAATGGGTCGACCTCCTGAGTCTTTTCAAGACCCTCAACAGTGAAATCCTTTGTTACCTTGCCGTCCTTAACGTCGGCTGTCTTGTATGTATAATACTTGTCGTCATATTCAAACCAAGTCATGTCACCGCTTTCTTCTGCGCCATAAACGTCTATGTTAGCTGTAACAGTGTACTTGTCGCCGTTTTTCAGATCTGACTTGTAGTCATAATCATAGTAGATAAATGGATATGCTGAGTCATATGAAACGTCAGCAGAGCCGTTGCCGTCAAAGCCTGAGAACTTGACCTCAACGCCCTTGAAGAAGTCGATCTCCTCACCGTTTTTAAGATCCTTTACAGTTACCTCAAACTCAGTGTTCTTTAGCTTTATGTTCTTGTCCTTGAGAGAATCCTCGTTGTACTTTACAGTGCATTTTACCTTGTCACCGTTTTTAAGATTCTTGTTTGCTTTCTTATCAAAAGTGATCTTCAGCTTATACTCGCCATCGCTATTTGTTTTGAGAAGGGCATTTCTCATCTTCTTAGCTTCTGTAAAATCATCAGCTTTGTTAAATGCTTTTGTAAGAGTTTTCTTGTCAAGTGCAAAATACTTGCTTACCTTTGATGACTTGTCAGATGAGCTTGCATAGTCGGAAAGATCATCAAGGTCGCCAAGGTCAAGATCTGCCTCGTCAGCAAGGTCGCCGAGAGCGCTTGTAGCGTCTGCCATTGAATAGTAGCTCTTGTCATAGCAGTTAAGCTCTGCCTCAACATAGCCACAGCCGTCAATGCCCTTAAATTCAAACTTGAAAAGATCCTTTGCGTCGATCACCTGATATTTAAGAATGTTGCACAGAATGATGATCGCAACGATAACGACGATAAGAGCCGCAGCAGCGATAAGTGTTATCTTCTTGTGACCCTTTACCCATTCGCCAAGCTTAGCAAAAGGATTTGGCTTTGCAGCCGCAGGAGCTGCTGCCTGAGTGTAGTTATTTGCCGGCTGTGCATACTGAGGAGCCTGCTGCTGTACAGGCTGAGCCTGCTGAACGGGTGCCTGAGCAGGTGCTGACTGCTGTGTGGAAATGCCTGCTTCGGCTTCCATTTCGGCGATAGACGCACCGCAGCCGCCACAGAATTTTTCTTCTGGACCTATTGGCGCTCCGCACTTAGCACAAAACTTGATAGTGTTCATTTCATACCTCCATTGATACTTCTTTTCTAAACAGGATAAAATTTTTTATCCTATTCATACATTCTAAGTATAATATTAGCAGAAAGAAAAGTCAAGAAAAACTCGTTGAAACCGCCTTGTTCTGTATGATTTTTGTAGATTTGTACAATAACGCAAGAAAAAATCATACACTTTGATAACGTTTTAGACACAATTTTTCTACATTAAAAAACCGAATATAAATGAGGATACTGAGTGTGGTATATCTTCTCTGTCCATGAGCGTATGCTCTCGCACTCTGACAAAAATTCCTCAGAGCCCTTTTCCAATAGGGCGGGGAGCTTTGCCACTGCATAGGAAATATCATCAAGTGTGCAGGATTGTGCTATATACGATATTCTTACATAGTAGTTATTCCAAGCCTTTTCGAGTTCTTTGAGCCGTTGGGCTGTGTCGCTGTCCTCATTTCTGTAGCTGTTTTCAGCGGCGTTCACAAGGCTTATGAACTTATCGTTTTCTTTTTTTACCGCAAATACGGAGAACACTGACATGGTGGCTATGACAGTGAGGATAATAATGCAGGCGGTCAATCTTTTCATTGTGATTGCTCCTTTATACTTTTTTCTTGCCCTTGTCTTTTCTTATGGCAACTATCTGCCCTGAGGGGTCAGCGGTGCAGATGTAAACGTCTTTCAGGGGCATACCCTTTTCTCCTAGCTTTTTCATGAGCCACCTTTCGTCTTTGCCGATAAGATCAAGGGCGGAGTATATTATCCTGCCGTTGTCGACAACGAGCTGCGGAGGGTCGGTCTGAGAGTCTTTTACGCCCATTCCGCCATTGTTCACAGGTCGAAACTGTGCTTTCTGATAGACTGATATCTTGCCTGTTGTTTCCACCACCGCAAGCTGTACCTCGTTTATATCGAATATACCCATGCTTCTTAGGGACTCCAAAAGATCGTCTGCAGAAAAACGCAGGTCTTTGAGCTGTTTTTGATCTATGATCCCACGGGACACGACTATTTTCGGAGAGCCGCATATGAGCTTTCTAAGTCCTCTGAATTTAAGCGAGCAGTGAGAGAGTATAACGTCAAGGCACACCAGCGTGAATATAGGCACTATGCCCATTGACATCGGTATAGTCATATCCTCAATAGGCAGGGTGGCGATGTTTGAAAGCAAAAGCGTTATAACAAGCTCCGAGGGCTGTAATTCGCCTATCTGCCTTTTGCCCATAAGGCGTATGCTTATGACAATGAGTATATAAAGTATCACGGCTCTGAAAAAAACTATCAGCATTTTGTTTTCCTCCAATATGGTCAAAGCTATTTTTTGCAGCTTTAATGCAGAATATTCTGATAACAGCCGCAGATAATAAATACAACAAAATTTCATGTAGGAGAAACAAAATGAATACACCCGATTTCAGAAACTACAAAAACGCTGAGATAGATAAGACCATTGACGCCGCCATGACTTCCCTTCGCACCATAACAGGCAATTCAATGGATCTTAACATAATGAATGTGAAGATATGCTCCGTAAGCTGTGCGTTGGTATCCATAGAGGGAATGACATCAACGAGCGCAATGTCAGAGCTTATTTTCAGACCTATAATGGAGCTTTCTGCACAAAAGTCAAAGGGCAATGCAGAGCAGGTATTCGACTTCCTAACAAAAGAAAGCCTGCTTGCCGCCGAGAGAAAAACGGTCTTTAATTATGGTGACGTCATACAGTTTTTGTTTTCGGGCTTTGCGGTCATATTTGTGGAGGGGCTTTCAAAGGCTGTTGTTTACGGTATCCAGGGTTACGACAAGCGGTCGGTTTCTGAGCCTGCAAGCGAGCAGACTATAATGTGCGCACAGGATTCTTTTACGGAAACAATAAGAACTAATATTTCTCTTGTGCGCCGACGAATGAAAACACCATCGCTGAGGTTTGAGATGATGCAGATAGGAAAGCGTTCTTCCACCGACGTGTGCATGGTCTACATGAGCGACCGGGCAAGCTCAGACGCTGTGGACAGGCTGAGAAAACAGCTCAAAGGCATAAAGCTTGATACTGTTCTCACAAGCGGATATATCGAACCTTTTATCGACGAAGGCTTCGGTTCGTCAGTGTTTTCACAAATGGCTTATTCCGAAAGACCTGATATGATATGCACAAGGCTAAATCAGGGCAGGATATGTGTTTTTGTGGACGGCACGCCATTTGTGCTTATCTGCCCATCGCTTTTTGCGGAAAATTTTCAGACCATGGACGATTTTGCGGAAAAGCCTTTTTACGTCACCTTTATGCGGTGGCTGAAATATATTGCGTTCTTTCTAGCGGTGGCTTTTCCGGGTCTGTATGTTGCACTGGCGAGCTTTCACCCTGAGGTCTTCACATTGAAGCTTCTTCTGAATCTTGCAGTTTCAGAGGAGTCAACGCCTTATCCGTTGACAGTGGAGGTGCTTGTGCTAATGCTTCTATTTGAGATAATGAAAGAAGCAGGCTTGCGGCTTCCAAAGGCTGTGGGAAGCACTGTTTCTATAGTGGGCGGTCTTATCATAGGCGACGCTGCCGTAAAAAGCGGACTTGTGTCCGCACCCCTGCTTATAGTGGTGGGGATAACCACAACATCATCGTTCGTTATACCGAGCCTTTATCAGCAGACGGCTATATTAAGGCTAGTGTATATCCTGGTGGGCGGCGGCTCGGGGCTTTATGGCATTGCACTTTGCACTGTGCTTTTGATGATAAATATAAACTCCATGGACGACCTTGCAGTATCTTACACCGCTCCTGTTACGCCATTTTTCTCAAAGGGTATAAAGGACGTTATTTCAAGGCGGAGCTTTCGGTCATATGAGAAAACTCACAGCACCATTAAAGAATACAAGCTTGACGAAAAGGGGGGAAGCCAATGAAAAAGCTTACGCCATCGCAGTTTTTTGCAATGCTTATCTGTACAAGAGCCTTTTCAATGATGACATTTCTCCCTGAAAGCACCGCAAACGCTTTGGAGCTTATGCTTGGAACAATGCTGTCTACAGTTTTTCAGATAGCTATGATATGCTGTATGGCGGCTTTTCACAAGCGCTTTCCTAATGATGACCCATGCACCCTTGCGGTGAGCCGTTCAAAGTGGGCAGGCAGGGGAGTTTGTACAATGTATCTTGCATATTTTCTTACAGTGTCATTTTATGTTATCGGCACCTTCACCTATTTTATGGATTATTATTTTTCTGATTATATACCACGGCTCATGATAGTTCTCAGCGTTGCCGCCTGCGGGATATATATTGCAATGTCAGGCCTTGGGGTCATAGGAAAAACGGGGACAGTGCTTTTTGTACTTTTTCTCTTTGTGACATCCATCCTTGTTATAAGCTCTCTTGAAGATTTCACATTCGTTGATTTTCACCTTGCGGAAAGAAACGTTGGAAAAGGCATTTTTCATTCTGCTGTCAGCGAGCTTGCAAGAAGCTCTTATCTTGCAGTGATAGTTTTTCTTTTACCCTCAACAAAGGGCAATGCAGCAAAAACGTCTGTGTATTTTCTGCTCACAAGGCTTACCCTTGTTGAAATAGTCTTAGGCTTTATCACAATGATACTTGGAGATTACACTCTTCTTGCAAAACTGCCATTCTTCGCACTTGCGGCATTTTCACGCACTGCCATAATAGAACGCTATGACGCCGCTGTTATGGGCGTGTGGGTAATGCTCTCGGTATATAAGCTGGGAGTATATTTCCATTGTTCAGGCAGATGCCTGAGATATGTTTTTCCTAAGCTCGGTTCTGGCTCGGGCGTGATAATAACAGCGGTGATTCCTGCGGCGGCAACGCTCTTTTGGCTTTTGCCTCACAAGTGGGAGAGCATCGCATACGCAGGGCTCAGCCCTATCCCACTCATATTTCTCGGAGGCGTAATACCGCTTCTATTCCTGATATTTGTGAAAAAGGGGGCGAGATCTGATGAAAAAGCGTAAGATACAGGTAGTTGTTGTGCTTTTTATCGCAGCAGTGACGCTGTTGTTTTCTTCTTTTGGCAGGCAGGTGGATATCGAGGAGCGTGTTCTTTGCCACGCCATGGGCGTTGACTATGAAAACGGGGAATACAATGTGTCACTGCAGGTCTTTAAGACCCAGAGTATGGGTTCTGACACTCCTCTTGATGTGAGCCAGTCCAATATACAGACTGTCAATTGCAAAGGCAGGAGTATCCGAGACGCCATTGAGGGCTGTCAGTATCAGATAGGCAGGGAGATCTTTTTTGGCCATCTTCAAATAATATGCTTTAATAAAAATATAGATCTTTCCTCTCCGGAGGAGCTGTTCTCTTTTGCTATAAAGGACAAAAATGTTTTTCTTGGAGTGGAGCTTTGCTTGGCGGAAAATACCGCAGAGGAACTTATGAACGTTCAGCTAACAAGGGGAACGATGTCCTCAGAAAACTTCACACAGGTCATAAAAATGGGTGTGAGAAATGGCATAACGGTGGAGTGCCGCCTTATTGATCTGCTTTCCTGCATAAGATCACCGCAGTATATCGCTATGCCAGTTATCTCTATCAAACAACCGCTGGGAGATTTTGCGGAGAGCCATGAGGAAAAGTCAGCGGAACAGCAGGAGCCGCTTTTGGAAATAAAAAAGACCGCCCTTATACGAAAAGGTACGGTACTTGAGAGCTATCTTTCCCACGCTGACGCATCAGGCTGTCTGTGGCTCACGGGAAAGGCAGAGCAGTATTCTGATATTATCGAATATAATGGAAGCCCCATGGACGTTAGGATAACCTCTGACAGCCACAGCCTGAAGCTTGATAACGAGAACGGCAGGCTCGTATGCAGATTGAAGCTCACTGTTCTTGCACACACTTCTCTTGATATCCGTGACGAGAAAAGCTCAGACCAGGTTGTGGCACTTGTGAAACAGCGTCTTGAAGAAAACATCACAGGGGTGTGGAACAAAGCCCTGTATGAGAACAGGACGGATATTTTTGATGTGTGGCGGCTTTTTCGTCACAAATATCCGCAAAGCTATCTGAAGTATGCCGACCGCCTTGATGAAGTGCTAGGCTCGGTGGAGCTTGAAACGGATATCACCTGTCGGGTGTCATAAGACAGAGCATATCCTCGGGAAGCGGTGCGGTAACAGTCACTATCCTGCCGTTTTCGGGGCTTTGAAAAGTCATTTTCTCGCAGTGGAGAGCCTGACGGCTTATAAGAGGGCTTGCCTCACCATAAAGGTCATCACCCAGGAGAGGATAGCCCATAAAAGCCGTGTGTACTCTTATTTGGTGCGTTCTGCCGGTTTCAAGAAAGAAGTCCACAAGAGAAAGATCTCCCAGACGTTTGCGTACAAGATAATCCGTTGCGGAATATTGTCCGTCAGCCCTCACACAGCGTTTTATTATGGTTTCCTGCTCCCTTGCGATAGGCGCACAGATACGTCCGCCGCAATGGGGCAGGCCTTTTATTATTCCAACGTAGGTTTTTTCAAAGCTTTTTTGGAGCATTGCGGCGCTTCGCTGACTTTTTGCCACAAGCACACAGCCGCTCGTGTTGCGGTCAAGGCGGTTGACAGGTCTGAAAGCAAGGCTTGGATAAAGTGCGGCAAAAAGATTTCCCAGCGTATCGTCACGATGCTTTATTGACGGGTGGCAGGGCATAAAAGGCGGCTTTGAGAACACCACCACCTCGCTGTCCTCATAGAGGATATCAGCTTTCAGGTCAGGATTAGGGTCAAGAGCTTCACCGCCACCCTCGTTTATCATGATGATGTCATTTTCATATACAAGGTCAACAGTGCGGATAAGGACGCCCTTTCTTGTCATGCCGTTTTCAGTGCGTTTGAGCCTTGTTATGAGCCTTTTTGAAAAGCCCCTTGAACGCAGTACACATTCAAGGGCTTTTTCATTTTCTTCTTTTGTTATTGTCACAGTCATTTGCTGTATTTCCTCCAGCGCTTTATCATTGACGGCATTTTGTCCTGCCAGTAGCTTCCCATTATATCCTGCAAAAACACTATATAGCTTAGTCTGAAATATGGATAGATGATAAAAACAGGATATACTAACAGAAGTGCGGGGATATACATAACAAAGCTCAGCAGGAACGAGATATATCTGCCGTGCTGACCGTCCATGAGCCTTACAGAAAGATCGCAGGCGTCAAAAATGTTGGTGCGTGGGTTTAGAGTCATTATATATGGCGCAAGGGCAAGGGATATCCAGTAATGCACCATAAGTCCGAAAAACACAACAGACAGACCAAGTGAGAACATGAAACAAAGAAGACCTGCGGAGGTAAGCTCGCTGAGCTTGCATACCCAGCCCCAATAATACACGCTGTAGGTTGAAATAGCGAAAGGTACTGCGGAAAATAATTTCAGTGAATTAATTATAATGGAAGAAAACATGGTGTGGGAATAATATACATAAGAATGTGAGTTTATATACTGCCTCGATCCCACATAGCTGTCTGCTCTTGCAATATCAACAAAAAATCTGCGGACAGTCCACATTTCAAAAGCTGCAAAAGGTATAATGACAATGAGGTCTAGAAACCAGAATAGCCTTACGGAAACATGATCTTTTATTCCCTGCCACGAGAAAAAGTACTCCCAGCCGATGCGTTTGAAAAGCATAAAAAGGGCAAGCTCGCACAGACCAAGAAATACAAATACCGCAAACAAAAATGCCGTGAGCGATACGCAGTTTCCCATGTTCTGGCTTATATTTTTTCTTGCCGATCGTTTTATCTCTTTGTTTGTCAAGCCTTTCCCCCCTCGTTTCTGTTTTTACTGCTTACTTATCCTCTTCGTCAGTATAATAATCCTCAACAGTGTAATCAGGCATTTCCTCATATTTTGGCGGATATGTTCCTATTACCTCGAAAGCGTTTGAACGCTGCCACATGGAAGCTGTCACCATGACTTCAAAGCCCTCACCGAAATCGCAGGCGTAGTCCATAGGCTTCCTTTTCGGCACGCCGAAGCCTGCCAGCATATTCATTATAAGACCTCCGTGGGTGCATACCGCAACATTTGTAAGGCCCTCGTACATCATATCGGAAATGATGATGTTCAGAGCTTCATAACAGCGGTTTATGACATCTCTTGTTGACTCACCGTTCGGCGGAGGATTGTCAAGTCCTCCTTTTATGAACTGCTCATAATCAGGGTCGTTCATAAGCTCGTCAGCGGTCTTGTTCTCAAACTTGCCGAAGTCCATTTCACGAAGCTCGGGCATCTCAGCCACAAGCCTGTTAGGCTGGAGTATAGATATAGTCTGTTTGCACCTTTTTAAAGGCGAGGTGTAGACCTTCTGCACCGAAGGGTAATCATACTTTTCTATTTTTTCATAAAGCTGGTCAGCACCCTCTCTGCACAGCGGCAAGTCGGTAGTACCGATATAACGTCCGTCAAGATTCGCCTGCGTCATTCCGTGACGGATAAATGCTATTCTGTAGCCTTTCATATTTAAAATACCTGCTTTCTTTTTCTTTTATGATAAGTGCTTTAAAACCTGCACAAATTTTTTTCACTTAAATA
>ENA-UEQP01001012-UEQP01001012.1-human-gut-metagenome-genome-assembly--contig:-NODE-1012-length-28330-cov-4.082752_pt1 | contig 28330 bp, 28 predicted proteins | sample MGYA00242951_ERZ507951 | MGnify/ENA primary metagenome ERZ507951 (study PRJEB26167, sample SAMN06115539) | human gut metagenome | host: Homo sapiens | place: China:Shanxi | collected 2015-11-18...
ATAGCCAATCGTTATACCATTGGTGAAATCATACAGGCTTGCAAATATTATTTTGACAAAACCGGGCGCCGTATTACGTTTGAATACAGTATGATTCGCGGTGTGAACGATAAGGAAGAGCACGCAAAGGAACTGGCAGGCAGGTTATCCGGTTTAAATTGTCACATTAATTTAATTCCGTTAAATGAAGTGAAAGAGAGAAATTGTTACCGCTCAACGAAGGAGGATATTGAGAAGTTCAAAACAATTCTTGAAAAATATAGAAAAACTGTTACAATAAGAAGAGAGATGGGGAGCGATATTGATGCTGCCTGTGGTCAGTTACGAAAGAAATTTCTGACGAAGAATGGTAGAAACTAGAGGAGGTCAGACAGTGGATACATTTTCTATGACAGATATGGGACTTCTTAGAAACAGCAATCAGGATAGTGTTTTCTGTGAAGAGAATCCCATTGGCAGATTTCCGAATCTGTTTCTTGTTGCAGATGGTATGGGGGGACATAAGGCAGGAGATTTAGCTTCCAGATTATGCATTGCAGAGATGGTTAAGCAGATACAGAGTTCAACAGCAAGGACTCCGGTTAGTGCTTTTGAACAAGCGATTGAAGCGGCAAATCAGAAGGTTTATCAGTGTGCGAAAGAAGATTTCGACCTTGCCGGCATGGGAACTACGGTGGTTGGTGCCATGGTAGAAGATGATGTTGCCTATATTGCAAATATTGGGGACTCACGTTTTTATCGTCTGCATGAACATTTGGAGCAGATTACTGTGGACCATTCGCTTGTGGAGGAGATGGTTCAGTCAGGTGAAATCCAAAAGGAAGAGATGCGGACCCATCCAAATAAGAATATTATTACAAGAGCACTGGGGACGGATGATACCGTCAGACCGGATTGTTTTGAGGTGAAAGTAGAGCCGGGGGATGTACTATTACTGTGCTCGGATGGACTGACAAATATGGTTGAAGACAGCCAGATAGAGAAGATTGTAAAAGAAAATAAAGAAGATATGAAACTGGCAGGGGAAAAATTGGTTCAACAGGCGAACGAAGCCGGTGGCAAAGATAACATCAGCGTGATTTTAGTTCGACTGTAAAGGAGTGAAAGAATGATTAATATTGGTGCAGTAATTAGTGGAAGATATGAAATAATCGAAAAAGTCGGAACCGGCGGTATGGCAGATGTATATCGTGCCAAAGACCATCGGTTAAATCGTTATGTGGCGGTTAAAATATTAAAAAATGAGTATAGCGAGGATGCGAAATTTGTTACAAAATTCCGTCAGGAGGCACAGGCAATTGCGTGTTTATCCCATCCCAATATCGTAGGAGTCTATGATGTAGGACAGGAACAGGATATGCACTATATTGTGATGGAATTTGTAGACGGCATCACTTTGAAAAAATACATTGAGCAGAAGGGCAAACTCTCGGTGAGAGAGGCAGTTGGAATCGGACTCCAGATTGCAAATGGTTTGGAGGCTGCGCATGCCACTCATATTATTCACCGTGATATTAAACCTCAGAATATATTGATTTCGAAAGATGGTACGGCAAAGGTAATCTCATGCAATAATACGATTGATGCGATTAAGAGAGACCGTACATTGTCAAAGACAGAGAAAAGCGAGCATATTGCCGAAATCAGCAAAGATCTTTCCAAAGCAAAAGCAGTGGAAGCAAAGAACAAGGCTGAAATCGACAAGCTGATCGCTGATGCGGAAGCATATTTAAAAGCACACTTTGAAGTGGATTATTTTAACCAGGTAAAAGTAAGCTGTGAAGCACAGAAGGTGCAGGCAAAAGAGAATTACGAGAGAAAGCTTGCAGAACTTGATAAGCAGCATAAAGATAATCTGGCATCGCTCTCGGAGCAGCGGGAGATCAAAGACGAGAATTATGTACATAAGAACCGTCTTTCTAATGCAAAGCTGGAACTTGAAAAGGAATATCAGGAGATTAAGGACAGAAAGCATGAGGCATTCCGCCATAAATATCATCTGATCGATAATTTGAGACTTTCCAAATTTACATTTATGGAATCAAGAGCGCAGAAGTGGGAGAATTACAAATATACGTTCAACCGTCGTTCGTTCCTTTTACAGAATGGTCTGTATATTGCAATCCTTATCATTTTCATCGCTTTGTGTATTATCACGCCGATCAAGAAGGGAACTCCTCTTCTTACCTATAATAATGTGCTGAACATTTTACAGCAGGCTTCGCCTAGAATGTTCCTTGCATTGGGTGTTGCGGGATTGATCCTCCTTGCCGGAACGGATCTTTCTGTAGGACGAATGGTTGGTATGGGTATGACCACTGCAACGATCGTGATGCATCAGGGAATCAACACCGGCGGTGTGTTCGGACATATCTTTGACTTTACAGGCATGCCGACAGGCGCACGAGTATTACTTGCTTTAGTTTTGTGTATCGTGTTCTGTACTTTCTTTACGAGTATTGCCGGATTCTTTACTGCGAAGTTTAAGATGCATCCGTTTATTTCAACCATGGCAAATATGCTTGTAATATTCGGTCTGGTAACATACGCAACCAAGGGCGTATCATTCGGTGCGATTGAGCCTACGATTCCAAACATGATCATCCCTAAGCTCAATGGTTTCCCAACGATTATTCTCTGGGCACTTGCAGCAATCATTATTGTATGGTTCATTTGGAATAAGACAACATTTGGAAAATATTTATATGCGGTAGGTGGAAACCCTGAGGCAGCAGCAGTGTCCGGTATTTCTGTATTTGCAATTACACTCTGTGCATTTGTTATGGCTGGTGTGTTATATGGATTCGGCTCATGGCTTGAGTGTATCCGAATGGTAGGTTCGGGATCGGCAGCTTATGGACAGGGCTGGGATATGGATGCCATTGCAGCCTGTGTAGTTGGTGGTGTATCTTTTACCGGTGGTATCGGTAAAATCTCCGGTGTTGTAACAGGTGTGTTCATCTTTACTGCATTGACATACTCTCTCACGATTCTTGGTATCGATACAAACCTTCAGTTCGTATTCTCCGGTATCATCATTCTTGTAGCCGTAACACTCGACTGCCTGAAATATGTTCAGAAGAAGTAATTACTGATTGATTTTAAAACAGGAGTGTCAGACGAAATATTGGTCTGGCACTCTTTTTTTCATACGAAGAAATTGGTATAATTAGTCGTAGATGATAAAACAAAAATAAGTGGGGAAAAAGGATGAATCAATATACATTACTTCTTGTAGATGATGAAGAAGAAGTTATTCAGGTGATCATGCATAAGATTTCGTGGGAAGAGCTGGGATTTTCCGTTATCGGGCATGCAAACAACGGAATCAAGGCGCTGGAAATCATGGAAGAAAACCAGCCGGATGTGGTGATGACGGATATTCGTATGCCATACATGGATGGAATGGAACTGTGCAGCAATATCAGACAGAAATACCCGATGACACACGTGCTGCTTTTTACCGGATTCGATGAATTTGAGTATGCGAGAGAAGCGGTTCACTTAGAAATTGAGGAGTATGTGTTAAAGCCTTTGAATGCGGGCGAATTGACCAATGTATTCCGAAAACTCAAGGAGAAGATGGATCAGGAGATCGACGAAAAGAAAAACGTGGCGGTCCTGCAGGAATATTATATGCATTCCCTTCCGTTGTTTCAGGCAAATTTTTATTCGACTTTGATCGAGGGTAAAATCCATGAGGACGAGCTTGCCGGATATATGGAAAACTTCCAGATCTCGTTTGATGGTCCGCTTTTTTGCTGTCTGGTTGTGCATACTTCGGCGTCCAAATCTCCAAAAGATATGGATGTCCGGCTGCTCAGGGTGTCGGTCGACAAGCAGGTAAGGGAGCAACTGGCAGAAAAATGGAATGCAAGCAGTTTTACCTACCTTGACAACACCTTGATGATCGTACAGCTTCAGGAAGAAAGTGAGATTCCGGAACTCACGGATGAATGTGACCGGTTCTGCAAATATATGTATCGTATTATGGGGGCGGTTGTGACCATCGGAATCGGGCAGATCTGTCAGAATATCATAGATCTGCCGCAGTCATACAATAGTGCAAAAGAGGCAGTATCCTACCGGGTGCTTTACGGTGGGGAACGCGCCATCAACATTCGGGAGATCATTCCGCAGAAAGCAGAAATCTCAGTGACAGACAGTGAATCGGAACTGGCGCAGGTATTTAAGATGATCCGTCTCGGAACAACGGAAGATATTGGTGATGCAATCGAGAATTATCTGGATAAGGTCTATGAACATTCCAGATCCATAAAGGAGCATCAGGTGACGGTGATGGAGCTGGTCAGTACACTTTATCGTTTTACCATCAATAACGATGCCGGTATGGGGGAGGAGGCCGGCGAAATGATCGCAGAGTACTCCAATCTGATCACGATGGAAAAGGATGTGTTAAAACAATGGCTGCTTGAAAAATGTATCAGGCTGCATGAGAAAATCCAGAGTGCACGAGACAGTTCTGCGCAGTCGATGATACGGCAGGCAAAGGAATATGTTCACAATAATTATCAGAAGGAGGATTTATCGCTGGATGATATCTGTGAGGCGCTTGCAATATCCAATTCCTATTTTTCTAGTATGTTCAAAAAAGAGACAGGGGACTCGTTTGTTGCCTATCTGACACAATATCGTATGGGAAAGGCGGCTCGTCTTCTGATTGAGACAACGGAGAAAAGCTACGTGATCGCGCAGAGTGTAGGTTATACAGATCCTAACTATTTTAGCTATGTATTTAAGCGGCAATATGGGGTTTCACCATCGAAATACAGATCGGAGTATACAAAGGTTGAATAAAAAACGATTGAAGCATTTAAAAAATTGGAAGCCGGGAGAAATTCAGACAACCATCATGATTGCTTTTTCACTGATTTCTATTTCTATTGTTTTATGCATGGGAAGTGTCATGTATATCCTGTTCTCTTCCGCTTCCCGACAGGAGAGCGTAAACAGCACAGCGAAGCTGATGGAACAGACGGAAGATAATATAGAAGAATACCTGGTCAATATGCGGCAGGTATCGGATGCAGCATATTACAACATTATCAAGGAAACCAATTTCGTTACGGATTTGGCACAGGTCAAGGAACAGATGCAGCTGCTTTATGAGGCCAATAAAGACAAGCTGCGAAGCATCGCTGTATATACGAACAATGGGGAGCTGCTTGCAGCAGAGCCGGTTGTGGCGCAGAAAGAGGAGGTCAATGTTACGTCGCAGCAGTGGTTCGTTGAGGCGGAACGCGAGGTGGAAAATATCCATTTTTCAACACCTCATATCCAAAATATCTTTGATGATGGAACCAGACGTTATTACTGGGTTATTTCTTCCAGTCGCGCAGTGGATATGTCAAATGGAGAGATAGCAAAGCTTGGAGTGCTTCTTGTTGATATGGATTATTCCAGTATTTCCCGGATGATGCGGCAGATTAATACACTCGGTAACGGACAGTATTTTTATCTGTGCGACAGCAACGGTGAAATCATTTATCATCCGCAGCAGGTGCAGCTTGCCAGAAGGATCGTAAGCGAAAGTAATCTGGAGACTGCAAAGAAAAAGGATGGTGTGTACGATGAAAGGTTTCAGGGGGAGCATCGCAAGGTACTTGTAAACTCCATCGGGTATACCGGATGGAAATTGGTCGGAGTGGTTCCGTATTCTACTTTTACGGATGAAATGATCGATGCCAGACAGTTTATCATCATGCTGAGTCTTCTGATGGTCATGATGCTTGTGGGCATAAACCGGATTGTATCGCTTCGCATTTCAAGACCGATTCGCAAATTGAATGATTCGGTTACAAAGTACGAAGTCGACAGGGAACCCCAAATCTACATCGGAGGTTCTACGGAGATCCGCCATCTGGGAGAGTCCATCCAAAAATCGTATCAACAGAATGCAGAATTGATGAAAGAAGTGGTGTGGCAGCAGAATGAGCGGCGTAAAAGCGAACTGGATGCGCTCCAAAGCCAGATTAATCCGCATTTTTTGTATAATACGTTAGATTCCATCACATGGATGGTAGAAGGCGGCAAAAATGAGGAGGCTTCGTTTATGATCACGCAGCTTGCGAAGCTGTTTCGAATCAGTCTCTCGAAGGGGCATACGATCATTCGCGTGAGAGATGAGCTTCAGCATGCACAAAGTTATATGAATATTCAGATGACACGTTACAAAAACCAGTTTTCTGTCGTGTTCGATGTGGATCCGTCACTCTATGAATATTGTACCGTAAAATTGTCGCTGCAGCCGCTCCTTGAGAATGCCATCAATTATGGAGTCCGTGGGATGGAAGATTGTGGAGAAATTAGAGTTTCCGGAAAAATGGACAATGGTATGCTGATTCTTTCTGTGACCGATAACGGAATAGGTATTCCGCCGGATGAGATTGATGATCTTCTTACGGACACGGGGCGTGTGCACAAAAAGGGTTCGGGAGTCGGTCTTGTAAATGTGAATAATCGTATTCAGATTCTGTTTGGAAAAGAGTATGGATTAAAGATTGAAAGTGAACTGGATGAGGGAACAACGGTATCCATATGCATGCCGGCGGAACTGTTCAGTGAGGAACGTCAGAAGTATTTTGAAAAGGGGCGGCAGATCCATGAACACGAAACTGACAGGAAAGTTGAGAAATAAGGTATGAATATACGCAGTGGAACAAAGAAATACATTATTCTGGAGATCGTGCTTGGAATACTTGTCGTTGTGTTTGCCGGTTCGATGCTTTTTCAGAACAAGGAAAAGGACTCTTATAAAGTCGCGGTTGTACTTCCTGATTCGGACAGCCGTCAGTGGTCATCGCTGAAATACGGTCTTCGCATGGCTTCTGAGGACTGTGATGCCAAAATGGTGGTGATCAGTACGGATGATATTGCGTCGATGGAAGATGAAGCAGCGATGATTCAGTTTGCAATAAAAAAAGGGGCAGATGCGGTGATTGTCAAACCGATACCGGGAGCAGACTCCGAGAAACTTTTGCAAACGATATCTGCGAAGATACCGGTGATGCTGATCGGGTCATCGGCCGGTTATAATCGCAGCCAGTCTGCATATGCAACGACCGAGGCAGATGCGGCTGCGCTTGTGAAGCAGCTGGCGCAGGAAGTACTCAAGGACTATGGGGGAGATATCAGAGGGAAAACCTTCGGTATCTTTTCCTCCGATGTGGCATCGGATGTCACTTATGTGAAGAAGGGGGTTGTCTGCAGCGAGCTTGAACGTATGGGGGCGCAAATCGACTGGAAGCTTACCGGCAATCTGAATGAGGATGGTCTTACCATTCTGGAGAAGCAGAAGCCGGTGGATGTAGTTTTGACTCTTGATGATCGGAGTGTGGTACAAGCCGGAACCTGTTCGAAAGAAAACCGGCTTCACGGAGCGGATGTATATGGAATCGGTAATTCTACGGAATCGGTCTATTATCTGGACAATGGCAGCGTCAAGTGTCTGGTTGTCCCGGATGAATTCGGAGCCGGATATCAGTGTATGACCCAGGTGGTTCACAAACTGAATGGAGATATCCGGAAAATGGAGGATCAGACGGTGCAATATACCGTGATCCGCAGATCGGAATTGTTTTCGGAGCGTAATCAGGAATTGCTTTTTATCATGAGTCAGTAATTGCTTTAATGAGGGATAAACGATATGAGACAAAATAGAATCAGACTTTGCATTGCCATTCTAACCGTTATCGGAATCGGCTGCCTGATCATGGGCTGCGGAGCTTCTGAGTCAGACGATCAAAACGAAATATATGTGGGGATTGCATGCTACGATCAGGGAGACATTTTTATCAGCAATCTGATCCAATGTTTTAAGGATGAATTAAATAGTCAAAAAGGTGATTCGTATGATGTTATGGTGACAGTCCGTGATGCTGTGGGTTCACAGAAGACGCAAAACGATCAGGTAAAAGAAATGATTGATGAGGGATGCAACATTTTGTGCATTAATCTGGTGGATCGCACAGACCCGTCTGAAATTATAGATAGTGCAAAAGAAAAAAATATTCCGATCATTTTCTTTAACCGGGAACCGGTCGCGGAAGACATGATGCAATGGGATAAGCTTTATTATGTTGGTGCGAAAGCGAGACAGTCGGGGCAGATGCAGGGAGAAATTGCAGCGGATCTCATTTTAAAAGATAAGTCGATCGATAAAAATCATGATGGAAAGATCCAGTATGTGGTTTTGGAAGGCGAGATGGGACATCAGGATGCAATTGTAAGAACGGACAGCTCGGTGGAGACGATTCTTGCCAAAGGAATAAAGATGGAAAAACTTAGTTATGAGATCGCAAACTGGAAGCGCGCACAGGCTCAGAACCGAATGGAGCAGCTGATCAGGCAGTATGGGAATACGATTGAATTGGTGCTGTCCAATAATGATGATATGGCTTTGGGAGCATTGGACAGTTACCGGCTCATGGGATATACAAAGGATGATATGCCGATGATGCTAGGGGTTGATGGTATGCAGGAAGCTTTAGAGGCGGTGAAGGATGGGTGTCTTACAGGAACGGTTTACAATGATAAAGAAGGCCAGGCGCAGATAATGGCTGCTATCGTATTTGCATCGGTATCGGGAAAAGGATTGGACGGGATCAATTTTGAAAATCTAACCGAAGTCTATCTTCCGTATCAGAAGGTCACGATCGACAATGTGGATAATTATCTGGAAGCAAATGAGGGTAACGTAACTCCTTAAAAAAGCATAAAATGTACAACCGGGAGATGAAAAAAACGCAAGGTCTGTTATAATAGAAAACAAGTGAGATGAAAAATAAGGAGGTTATCTATGGCAAGATTTAGTTTGGAAAATGATAAGATCCGCATCGAGATTGATTCGCATGGTGCGGAGCTGAAATCGTTGGTCAAGAAGGAAACCGGTGCGGAATATATGTGGTGCGCAGATCCGGAATACTGGGGCAGAACTTCACCGGTTCTGTTCCCGTTTGTAGGAAATGTAAGCGGTAAGCAGTATCGCACGAAGGGTAAGATTTATGATATGGGACAACACGGATTTGCCCGCGATATGGAGTTTACGCTGGAGTCACAGACGGACAATGAGATCTGGTTTGTGCTGCGTTCCAATGAGGAGACACTGGCAAAATATCCGTATGAGTTTGTGTTAAAACTTGGATACCGGCTGGACGGAGCGAAGGTGGAAGTGCTTTGGCATGTGGAGAATCCTTCCGAGGAGGAACTTCCGTTTGCAATCGGAGGTCACCCGGCGTTCTATTGTCCTGTGACGAGTGGTGCAAAACAGAGTGACTGTTACATTCAGTTTGACGTTGCAGGCTCTCTGAAGTGTTCGACGATTGACGGATATCTGGTCGGTGACAGGGTAGATACGTATGAACTTGAAGATGGAATGCTTCGTATTGATGAGCATCTGTTTGACAATGATGCGCTGATCATTGAGAAGCAGAATATTAAGAAGGTTTCGTTATGTGATCCGAAGAAACAGGCATTTCTTACGATTGAGCTGGATGCACCGCTTTTGGGAATCTGGAGACCGGCGGATCCGGGCGCTCCTTTCGTATGCATTGAACCGTGGTATGGAAGAAGTGACAGAATCGGATACGCGGGAGAGTTAAGAGACAGAGAATATGAGAATGTGCTTGCAGCAGGAGAAAACTGGGATGCAGGCTATACAATTCTTGTTTAAAGTGATCAGTAATACTCCGGGATGGGAGAAGTACCGGATACAAGGGAGAATGGATTATGGAGCAACAGAATAATAAGAAGCCGGAAGGCAATATACACCCGGACAATTCGGTATTATCCAGAAATTCGCAGCTTTACCGGCCGGAGGATACACGGACAACGAGAGAAAAGTTAAAGTCCATGAAATTTACGGACAAGGTCGTCTTTATCGTGCAGTATTACGGACTCAAGATTCTGGCAGTGATCGCAGCGATTGCACTTGTAATCTATCTGATCGTGCATTTTGCTTTTGCGAAGGAGGTTGTCCTCAATATTGTGGCAGTCAATGCGCGGGATATTGCGACAACATCAGCAGCGGATGAACAGTCTTTCTATGAGGATTTCCTGAAAACGTATGTGGAGAATACCGATGATGTGGAAGTGGAAATTTCAAGCAATGTCAGTGTCTCGGAGGATGAGTCGAACAGCGCGGGTATGCAGAATCTGCAGGCAATCCAGGTGCAGCTTATGGCAGGAACCGTTGATGATGTATTGGCGGATGAGGCGTTTGCAACAAGCCTTGGCGAGATGGGATATCTTGCAGATATTACCACCATACTGCCGCAGGATGTGCTGGATAAATACGCGGATGACATTGTGTATGCAACAAGCGTGGATACGAATGAGACCGCTCCTGTCGGCATCCGCCTGAAGGATAATGAATGGCTGAAGAAGTCGGGCTGGTATGCAAACGTGGAAAATCCGGTGATCGGTGTCAGTGCAGCGGCGGATCACGCAGATCTTGCAGTGGACTTTATGCTCTATGTACTGGATGAGGCACAGTAAAATGTATTAGAACAGGGGCAGATGGCATAGACTGTAATAATTCTTGATGTTATGGAATTATTATGGGTGAGCGGAAAAACAAAAGCAGTTTGGATCGTATTGAACGCCGGATCTTATGCAATCTGCTGCTGATCGTGGCTGCGTATGCATTCGGCGTGTGTCTGGGGGTGAGCATGGATAAAACAGATAGAAAGCGTGTAGATATGGAACAGACAGATGTTATAAAATGTAATACTGATATCGAGGAAAAACACAAGATTGCGATCACATTTGATGACGGACCGAATCCGGAATATACAATGAAATTGCTGGACGGATTACAAAAGCGTGGTGTGAAAGCCACGTTTTTTCTGTTGGGAGCCGAGGTGGAAAAATATCCGGATGTTGTGAAGGCAATCGATGAGGGAGGACACCTGATCGGAGTGCATTCGTATGAACATGTGAATTTCGGGCAGGTTGGGGACGAGGCAACTTTGGAACAGATTACAAAGACACAGGAAGCCATCCACGAGGTGACTGGAAAATACGCAGGTTTTATAAGACCTCCGTATGGGTGCTGGAATAAGTCTTTGGACGAAAAGGTTTCGCTGATCGAGGTATTGTGGGATATTGATCCACAGGACTGGGCAACGAAGGATGCGGATACTGTGGTACAACGCATTTTAAAAGGAGCACCGGAAGGAAGTATTATCCTTTTGCACGATGCATCTGCGTCCTCAGTACAGGCGGCTTTTACAGTAATTGACAGTCTGCAGCAGGAAAATTATGAATTTGTGACAGTGGAGGATCTGTTATTGGAATAATTGTTAGGGCATTCGACGAAAGCAAAAGGAATGTTTGTGATTGCAGGCGGAACGTGATAAAATAGGATCGAAAATAGGAATACTAGACGAAGAGGACAAGAAATGCAACAGAATGAAGTACGACAGGAGTACCTGGCAGGGGAGCGGGCGCTTTTTATGTCGAGAGATCTTAAAGTTTATGATAGTGTTTTTGCAGAGGGGGAATCACCGCTTAAGGAGAGCGAGAACATTGAATTATATGACAGTCTGTTCCGGTGGAAGTATCCGTTGTGGTATTGTAAGCATGTGAAAGCTGAGCGTTGTACATGGTTTGATATGGCAAGAGCCGGCGTATGGTATACAAACGATATCAGCGTGAAGGATACGATCATTGAAGCACCGAAGAATTTCCGAAGATGTGATGGAGTAACTTTGCAAAATGTTAATTTCCCGCATGCGGAGGAGACGCTTTGGAATTGCCGGAATGTTACACTGGATCATGTGACAGCAACCGGTGATTATTTTGCAATGAACTGTAAGAATATGAAGATTGATCATTTTGAACTGATCGGTAATTATTCCTTTGATGGTGTGGAGAATATGGAGGTTCATAATTCCCGTCTGCTCTCGAAGGATGCGTTCTGGAATACGGATCATGTTACGGTATATGATTCCTTTATCTCCGGCGAATATTTAGGCTGGAATGCAAAGAATCTGACGCTGATCAACTGTACGATCGAGAGTCTGCAGGGAATGTGCTACATTGACAATCTTGTGATGAAGAATTGCAAGCTGATCAATACAACATTGGCGTTCGAATACTCGACCGTGGATGCGGAGATCGTCAGCAATATTACAAGTGTGATGAATCCGTCCGGGGGAACGATTACGGCGGATCATATCGGAGAACTGATCATCGAGAAGGACAAGGTGGATCCTTCCAGAACGAAGATCATATGTAACCAATAAGAACAGTTTTTGAAAATGCGAGTTTGGATGGACTGAAATCGGAGTGAGAGACAAAGGAGAAGGTTTATGAAGAAAAGCCACAGAAAAGACGTTATTATTGCAAGAATTATTTTTGCTGCGATGTGTGTTGCTTTAATTGCGATCATTATTGGTCTTGTCATGCTTGTGCGCGCGCATAAGAGTGATAAGGCAACGCAGCAGATGGAACAGACACAGACGCAGACCCAGAGTGAGGAATGGGTGCCGGATGTGGTTGAGCCGGAGACACAGACGCAAACGCAGGAAGTGGTTGAGATGACCTATATGTGGACAACGGACGGTGTTAATCTTCGAAGCGAGCCAAACACCGACAGTGCGGTTGTTACGGTATTGGGTGTTGGCACACAGGTGCGTATGATCGGAGAAGAAGATGGCTGGGTGAAAGTCAGCTTTAACGATCAGGAAGGATATATCCGTGCGGATTTCCTGACAACGGAGCAATAGGAACCACCGGCACGCATGCTGCATAGTCTATAGGGATGAGAGATTGGAGCGTGCGTGTGGATTACAGAGATGATTTGTACCCAAAGATTCCTTTTTATATGACTTATCCGATGCAGAGCATGTATCTTACAGAGATGGAATATGAGAAGGATATGGAACGCATGAAATCGTACTATCCGTCCGAGACAAAGGCAATCATGAAGCTGGTGGAAGAACGATTAGACGAACTTGAGTATGAGGGAAGCCGGATCTACGATGAGGAGCCGGATCGTACCATGATCCAGATGGAAGTGGATCGTCTGTACAGGAAGCTTGTAGATTCTGAGGAACAGCCGGTGCAGGAGATGAAGGAACTGTCTTATTTTGAGATGGTTCCGATGTCAATCGGAGGCAGACCGGGAGGTTCGCCACCACCGCCACCGCGCGGAGGATGTGGCGATAACTGGCTGTGTAGTATGGTAGGTGTGCTTTTTGGAACAGAGCTTTACCGCAGACGATGCAGACATCGCAGATGCAGACGCTGGTGGTAGCTGCTCGCTTTTTTCATTAAGTAACATCAGGTCATATGTGTTTACCTGGCACCGGAACCCGTATGGTGTTTTGGTGTCGGGGGACAACAGACGAAGGAAGAACAGATAAGAAGACATACAGTGCAGGGAAAGTGAAATGAAAAAACAAATAATCAAACCAGTAGTACTGCTTACTCTTTTTCTTGTGGCAGTCGTTTTTTTTAGTGTAATTACCAATAAGGATAATAAAGATCTGACCACGACGCTTTCGGAGGCAACCCTTCCTGTTGTGGAATTCTATGAAGGGGATACTGCAGTCAACGAGCTGCACGGTTATGTCACGAAGATGGATTCGACTGCGATGCGTGATACGATCACTCCGCTGGAGAGCAATGGAACGCTTCAGGCTGAGATCGCAGAGAATGGAAATAAGATCAGTAAGATCAGCTATAAAGTTTATTCACTGGATGGAGCAGATACTTACGCAGAAGGAAAAGTCAAAGAAGAGGATGGGAAGGTTACGTTGGAACTGGGGACTTCTTTCTGATGAAAAGGAAAAGGCAGAACATGTAATGCTTGTTGACCTTGCAAGAAACGATTGCGGAAGGGTATCGTGGCGATGGGGATTGCTACGTGAGGGCGCAAAATGGATGGAATCACTTAGGAAATACGTAGCATGGACGGACAGCGTCTTGTTGCCAAAAGTGAAGTCAGTGATTATAAGACGAATGGAAACCGGATTACGGCAGATCTTCAGATTCAGAATCTTCTGACTGCGAATGAGGAATATACGCTGGTAATCACGCTGACTTCTGGCAAAAACGAGATTTATTACTATACAAGACTTATGCAGACAACCGATTACTATACGACGGAGTGTCTGGACTTTGCTTTGAAATTTCATGATTATACGTTTCGCGATGATGCGGACAAGTTTATTCCGAAATATATGGACGCAACAGCCGGTGATAATACAACGCTCAATTATGTGGACTTAAGCTGTACGTTGAATCAGATCACATGGGCGGACCTGAAACCGGAGGTGCTTGGTGATGTGGTTGCTTCTTACAAGGAGATTAACAGCTCCTACAATGTGATCACAATCGATTATGTTGTGACATATGTCAATGATGCGGGAGAAACCGAATTTTATAATGTGGAAGAGTACTATCGTCTCCGTATGACAAGTGATCGTATGTATGTGCTTAATTTTGAGCGCTCGATGGAACAGATTTTCCGTGGGGAGAATAACTTCTTCAATGGAGACAATGCAATCCAGCTTGGAATCCGTGATGCAAATGTGGATTACGAGATCAGTAAGACTGGCGATGTGATCGCTTTTGTGCAGCAGGGAGAATTGTGGTGCTTTGACCGGGTGAATAACAAGATCGTGCAGGTGTTCAGTTTCCGTAAAGAAGAGGGAATTGATGCACGTGATAACTGGGATCAGCATGATATCAAGATTGCCCGTGTCGATGAGGCGGGCAGTGTGGACTTTGTGGTCTATGGATATATGAACCGCGGTGAGCACGAGGGTGAAGTCGGTACGGCGGTGTACCATTACGATGGTCTTGTGCAGACGATTGAGGAGGAAGTTTTTATTCCGTCCGATACGTCTTATGAGATCTTAAAAGCGCAGATGGGACAGTTGATGTATGTGAACGAGCAGGGAATGCTCTATCTGATTCTTGACGAGAAGCTTTATCGGATTAATCTGGATTCTCTTTCGACGAAAGTTCTTGTTGAGGGGCTGAAGGAAAACTGTTATAAGATATCACAGTCGAACCAGTATTTTGCATGGGTGGATGCGGAGCAGGAGTTTGCAAGCAGTACGATTACACTGATGAATCTGAATGATGGATCGACTTATGAGATCAGTGAATCCGGTAACGAATACCTTCGCCCGCTCGGATTTATTGACAATGATTTCATATATGGTATTGCCAAAGCCAAAGAGGTCAGTGTCGGTGAGGCCGGTAACACGCAGTTCCCGATACAGACGCTTAAGATTATGGCAACATCAGAAGATAGTCATGAGATCATCAAAGAATACCAGCCATCCAAGGGCAGGGTAGAGAGCATCAGTGTTGCAGATTATACCGTGACGGTACAACTGATGAAGAAGTCCGGCAGCCAGTATCTGACAGCCGGAACGGATTCTATTATGAATCGTGAGGCGGATACGGAGACGAAGATTACACTCGAGTCTACGGCTACGGAACTGAAAGAGACACAGTATCAGCTTACGATGAAGGACAGTGCGGATACGAAGAAGGTCAAGATGATCACATCCAAACTGGTACTTTTGGAGGAACCACGTACGTTGACCTTTGAGGATAATAAGGATCAGGAACGTTTCTATGTGTATGAAAAAGGTGATGTTGTATTAGCGACAGATCATATTGCGGATGCAATTCTGTGTGCAAATGAAAATCTCGGCGTTGTAGTGGACAATAACCAGCAGTATGTGTGGATGCGCGCGCGTAAGAATATGCAGAGTGCTTTCTCAGGTCTTAAGGTAGCAAGTGCAGATAAGGGGGCATCTTCCGTTGTGCGGGCCGTCAGTGCAATGTTGGATTACTGTGGAAAGGGACTTGGCGTAAAGCAGCTCGTAGACAACGGAGCAACGCCAAAGAGTGTGCTGGAAGACACATTGACGGATTCGGTGGTACTTGACGTATCTGGTTGTACGGTGAATGAAATCCTGTTTTATGTCAGCCAGGGAAGCCCTGTTTTTGCAATGACGGGAAGTAAGAGTGCGGTACTTGTAACCGGATATTCACAGACGAATATTTACTATTATGATCCGGCAGATAGCTCGACAAAATCAATGAGTATCGAAGCTGCGGATGCGCTTTTTACAAAAGCCGGAAATTTGTTCTTCACCTATCTGAATCGTTAAGTTTGGCAAAGGAATTTTTCGTTGTGAAAATGAACAATAACCTATGAGGTTTTGCAACCTGTTCGTGAAACTTTAACAGAAATAGAGTTCGTCTCTTGCAAATATTCGGGAAGTGAGCTATATTTTCATTATGTGTTACACAGAGTTGGAAAGGGAGAGCGTATGAGTAAGAAAAATGTGATCGTTTCTAATGTGGCAGAAGGACATGATAATCCTATTGCTGAACTTGTTCAGGTGGCATGCAAGTTTGATAGCGACATCATATTAGAAAGCGATAACCGTCGTATTAATGCGAAAAGCATTATGGGTATCATGGCTTTTAATCCATCTGAGGGAATGTCTGTTGACATTGTTACAGAAGGAAAAGATGAACAGGAAGCACTGGTAGCAATTGAAAAATTTTTAGTATGTGAATAATTCACAGGAGGACAATGTGATGCAGAACAAGAAGTTAAACAAGACAGGTTCGAACGCAAAGTTAGTAAAGACTCCGGAAGTTAAGGCAGAAGTAAAAGAGACAGTTCAGGACATTGCTAAGAAAGCAAAGGACGTAGTAACAAAGACAGCAGATACTGCTGAGAAGACTGTTAAGGAAGTTGCAGCAAAGACAGCAGATGTTGCAGAGAAGACACAGACTGCAGCAGCAAAGACAGCAGATGCAGCTGAGAAGACGGTTAAGAAGGCTGAGACTAAGGTGAAGGCAGCTGCTAAGAAGCCTGCTGCAAAGAAAGCTGCTAAGGAAGTATTAAAGCCTGAGATTACAGTACAGTATCAGAACCTTGAAGTGACAACTGAAGCGGTTGAGGAGCGCGTTAAGGCTCAGTTCGCAGCAGAGGGACACAGAGTAGGTACCATCAAGAAGCTGAACATTTATGTAAAGCCGGAAGAGTATGCTGCATACTACGTAATCAATGATAAATTTACTGGAAGAGTAGATCTGTTCTAGAATGTATTGAATATAAAATAAGCCGCCGGAAGGCAGCTGAAAGATGAATGTAACGACCTTGAGAGAAATCTTGAGGTCGTTTTTTGTGTGAATCATATACAAAAAAAGAAATCCTTAAGATAAGGATTTCTTTACTGTAGAGCGGGTGATGGGAATCGAACCCACGTATCCAGCTTGGAAGGCTGGTGTTCTACCATTGAACTACACCCGCATAATGCCTAGTTCCGGAATCGAACCAGAGACACGAGGATTTTCAGTCCTCTGCTCTACCAACTGAGCTAACTAGGCATGTCTCACTCACGCGGAACATTGATTATTATAAGTGAAAGTGGGGCATCTGTCAACATTTTTTTGCACTTTCTTAAAAAACAATAATTATATGGCAAAATAGTATCAAATAGGCTATAATAAAATTAGTTTATTCAAAGGAGAACAAGAGATGTTTGAAGTATTTGTTTTAGTACCGGTTCGTAAGTCTTTTACGGTAAAGCTTGCGTCCACTGTTTCGTTGTTCCTTGGACTTGCATCCCTGTTTCTGGCATGCAGCAGCGGAATTTTTGCAATCTTATTTATTTTGTTTGCAGCATTATGGTATGTCCTGACGTTTCAGGCAAATAAAGAATATGAATATTCTTATTTTGACGGAGAGGTTCGCTTTGCGAGAGTTATGAACAAGAGCCGCCGCAAAGCAATGGAGACATACAACATGGACAATGTTGTGACAATCGCACCGGCTGGAGACCGTAGTGTGTATAATTATGAGAATGACAGTAGTGTTAAGGTGAAGGATTACACGTCTCATAAGAAGGATACTCCGTATTATGACCTGATTGTTAAGGACGATGCGGGAAACACAATTTTGATTAAGTATGAGCCGGATGATGAGTATCTGGATGCTGTACAAGTGAAGTATGGCCAGAAGGTTGTTCGCAGACAGGCGTAAAATGTGTTAACGATTGGAAGTTGATACATACAATAAAACATCCGGCCAGGAAAATTTGCTATGTGAATTTTCCTGGTCGGATGTTCTATGTTTGCATATTATTTGGTGCCCTCATGATCGAGATAGTGCATTCTTGTATCGGATCCGGATGTTGCAGAAGCAGTCCCGCGTCCACCGTTCAGGAGCTTCAGACATTTTGGACAAAGAGAGCCGAATGTTACAGGTGCTCCGCAATGCTGACAATGCAAACCAGAGATCGTGTTGGATGAAGTTGAGGTATTGTATTCAATACGTCCCTCGCGAATCCATTCCTTGACCTGCTTGAGAGGAATCTTGAAGTGATCTGCAACCTCGTATTCATTTACCTGATTGGCACGGATGAATTCTTTTACATCATGAAATAATTTATGATCCTTACAGCGGGGACAAAGCGTACCCTCGTAATCGTTTGGAAGAGGTCGATTGCAAAATTCGCATTGCTTGTATTTACCGAAAAGCCCTTCTTCTGTTGCCATAACCTGCCTCCTCTTATTGTGCAGAGTGTGTTGTTACATATTTTTATTATAGCATAGTGTTTTTTATAAAGAAAGAATAACCTAAGACCACATGTCTTCTCGATAGACGAAAGAATGATGATGCATACAACATCATGAAAAAGAAAGGAAGTGGACTTCTTGACTTATCAGTTGGAAAAGCAAAATCCGATCGCTGTATTTGATTCCGGAGTAGGAGGAATCAGTGTGCTTCGTGAATTAGTGAAAATTATGCCGCAGGAAGATTATATTTATTTTGGAGATTCTAAGAATGCTCCGTATGGAATGAAGGAGCAGTCCATCGTGCGGGAACTTACAATTGATTGTGCAAAACAGTTGTTTGACCAGGGCGCTAAAGGTTTGGTTGTTGCCTGCAATACAGCGACATCTGCAGCGGTTCGTGTGTTGCGCGAGACGTATCCGTATATTCCGATCGTTGGAATTGAGCCTGCGGTAAAGCCGGCAGTCTTTTGCATGGAACATCCGCGGGTTCTTGTGATGGCAACCCCGATGACGATCCATGCGGAAAAATTTCATAAGCTTATGGATCGTTATGCGGACGATGCAACGATTATCCCGCTTCCATGTCCGGGACTTATGGACTTTGTAGAGCGGGGCGATCTCGATGGAGAGGATCTGCACAAATATTTAAATGAATTACTGTATTCGTATCGGGATCACAAAGTGGATGCTGCGGTGCTTGGCTGCACACATTATCCATTTGCAAGAGAACAGATCCAAAGCGTTTTAGGCGAGGAAGTACGTATTTTCGACGGAGGAGAAGGTACAGCAAGAGAGATGAGAAGACGTCTTGCAGAGAGCGGACTGCTAAGAGATGAGCAGCGCAAAGGGACTATCTGCTTTGAAAACAGCCAGACAGACGGCAAAAAAATCGAATTGTGTAAAATGTTGTTGGATTTATAAATAATTTTGCAGAGTTTCTAAAAAAAAAATTAACTTTTGATGAGGGGAATTAATATATTTTTTTGAAAACGGACATATTAAGGACACAATTTCTGCATATACTATATCTTGTAAACGGAAATCATTCCTTTACATTATTCCCTTTTTATTTAATAAACATTTTCATAACTAAACTCCTCGAAAAGAGTCCCTTCCGAAAGGATGGGGCTCTTTTCATGTCAGAGGACCTGGATCATATCATAAAATAATGGTAGGTATAGCATGCTTTTATTTCAAATTCGTTTTTAAAATTTAATTCTAAAATCTATAGGAAAAGTGCTTAAAAAAGTATGAATATATTGTTAAAATTCTAACAATTAGACGATTTCATTTTAAAAATCGGGGGTGTAAAATAGACAGAGATTTGAAGGAGGTAATGGTCATGGGAAATATACCACTTTGGCTATGTATTCCGTTTGCAGGCCTGCTGCTTTGTATTGCTATTCTTCCGCTTGTAAAAGGTGAATGGTGGGAGAAAAATCGTCCATGGGCGGTTATTGCATGGTCGCTGCTTTTTATCATTCCGTTTGCAGTGAAATATGGAGCAGGAAATGCTGCGGAGACAGTGCTTGATTGCATTGTTAATGATTATTTGACATTTATCGTATTGTTGTTTGGACTCTTTTGTGTATCCGGCAACATTAATCTGGAAGGAGATTTTGTCGGATCGCCGAGAATGAACACCGGTCTTCTGGCAATCGGTACGTTACTTTCCAGTTGTATCGGTACAACCGGAGCAAGTATGCTTCTTGTTCGTCCGATGATCAAGATGAACTCGTGGAGAAAGAACAAGAGTCACATTATGGTGTTCTTCATCTTCCTTATTTCTAATATGGGAGGCTGCCTGACACCGATCGGTGATCCTCCACTTTTAATGGGATTTATGCGAGGCGTTCCGTTCTTCTGGAGCATGCATCTGTTCCCGATCTTGATTTTTAATATGGTAATTATGCTTACCGTATTTTATTTTCTGGACCGCAGAGCCTACAGAAGAGATATTGCGATAGGTATGAGACCGGATATCTCAAAACCTAAGACCGAGTTCAAAGTCAATGGTCTTCACAATATTATTTTCATGGTAATGATTGTCGCTGCTGTTATCTTAAGCGGCACGCTTCCGACGCTTCCGGCATTTCAGGATGCTTCGGGAAATGTACTCGGAATCCATATTTTTGGAGAGGTTCAGTTGAGCTATCCGTCACTGATCGAGATTGCAATTATTTTGCTGTCCGCGCTTCTGTCCTTTAAGACAACGAAGTCGGAAGTCAGAACCAAGAACCATTTTACGTGGGGCGCAATCGAGGAGGTCGCGGTACTGTTTGTCGGTATCTTTATCACCATGCAGCCGGCGCTTATGATTTTAAAGGCAAAAGGTGCAGAACTCGGACTTACCAATCCGCTTGAGATGTTCTGGGCAACTGGCGCACTGTCAAGTTTCCTCGACAATACACCGACCTATCTGGTATTCCTGACGACTGCAGGAACACTCGGAGCAACAAGCGGCATCGCCACAACCGTTGGAACGATCGCGGTCAAGATGTTGATGGCAATCTCCTGTGGTGCGGTATTTATGGGTGCGAATACCTACATCGGAAATGCACCGAACTTTATGGTGAAATCCATTTCGGATGAGAACGGTATCAAGATGCCGTCATTCTTCGGCTACATGCTTTGCTCGCTGAAGTTCCTCATTCCGTTGTTTATTATTGACACATTGGTATTCTTTTTGTAGGAGGTAGAAGACTATGAAAATTGATCATGAAAAAAGTCTGCAGTTAGCTACCAGAATCTACGAACTGGATGCTAAAGTATATAAGTCTTCCGGTTCGGAGCTGGGACGTACGCTTTCCGGTAACCGTAAGCGTACCATAGAGGATCTTGCTTTTTTGATCGAGAGAAATCCTCAGGGACACATCCTTCGTAGTGAGTTTGCCTTAATTGGTAATATGGCAAGAACGATTCGCGATAAAGATCTTCGCCACGAGATGATGGTGGAGTACAATGAGATCTATGAAGAGATTATGGCGATCCCGGAGAGCTTCGGTTCGGTCGATATCGTCGATCAGGATCTGGCGGATATGAACTCTTCCATCTTAAGTAAGAAGTTCTCGGATGAGGATCATCTTGTTATCTGTATCAGCCGTTCCAGCGGCAGTGCGGGAACCGACATCGGATTCGCCTTATCCGAATCCCTGCACATCAACTACTATGATGAAGCGGTATTAAACCAGATCATCACACGTAGAGATGAGAAGAAATTCGGTGCGGATATCGAGAAGACGAGTTCTTTCAGCCGCTACCATGGTCTGTCCAAGCAGGATGCTTTGTTCTTTGAACAGAGTGATCTGATCTGCGAACTTGCCAAGAAGGAAGATATGATCGTAATCGGACGATGTGCAGACGTTGTACTTACCGGTCAGCACATTCCACATATCAGTATCTTTATTACTGCACCGTTCGCGCAGCGTGTGAGCCGTATGATGGAAGTAAAGAATATGGATATTAAGCAGGCAATCGCGATGATCCGTAAGATGGATCATAAACACCAGAATTACTATCATTCTTATACCGGAAAGCATTGGGGCGATGCGATCAACTACGATCTGTGCATCAACAGTGCATGCTACGGTATCGAGGAATCGGTAGAACTGATCGAGCGTCTGATCAACCGTCAGGCAAAGAACAAAAGTAAGAAAGAAGATAAGCAGTAATTTTTGAAATCGATGAATTTTGAAAGATTTCAATGATTTTATGTCATTACAATCTGCGTTATCGAACCAAGAACTTGGGAAGTTCGTGATAGACTTCCTGAGTTCTTTTTGCTTATAATAAAAACGGAAAAAATTTGTAACGAATCGGATATTTCTCCGTCTAACTTATGAAATCGGGAAGGAGGTGAGTGACCATGAATGCCGAAAAAATATACCACACCTATTTTATGCAGGTATACTCGTTTGTGATGAATATCGTAAAAGACCCGGGACTTGCGGAAGAAATCACACAGAGTACCTTTTTTAAAGCGATGACTGCCAAGTCGGACTTTAAGAAAGAAGCTGCGGAATACACATGGCTGTGCTCGATTGCAAAGAATCTCTGCAATGATCATTTCCGTAAAAGCAAAAGGATTTCCAATGCGTCCGATGACATCGAAATTTTCAGTGATTACACTCATGTCGAGGACGATTTTATCACAAAAGAATCTTCTTTTGCGATACATAAGCTGTTGCATGAACTCGAGGAACCATACAAAGAAGTATTTGAACTTCGGGTGTTTGGCGAGTTGTCATTTGCGGAGATTGCAGAGATCTTTGGACGTACCGAGAGTTGGGCAAGGGTCACTTACCACCGTGCCAAACTCAAAATTAAGGAAAGGATGGATTAATATGAAAAACGTTTCGTGTGAAATTATTCAGGATATACTTCCTCTTTATCATGATCATGTGTGCAGCGCCGCGAGTTCTGCGATGGTCGAGGAACATTTAAAAGATTGTGCTGCGTGCACAAGAGTGCTTGCGGAGATGGACGACGATAAGATCGAAGCCGATCTGTTGTCCGAAACGCATGACATCTTAAAAAGGCATGAGAAAAAGGAACGATCTCTTGCATTCAAGACCGGAATCGTTATAGCAGGTATTCTGATCCTGCCGGTGATCATCGTGCTGATGCTGACGCTGCCGGGATATTCCGATTTCAAGACCGACGCGGTGCTGATCGCATCCATGCTTCTTGTGGCAGGACTTACCGTTGTGCCGCTTGTATCTACAAAAAAGAAACTTTCAAAGACGATCATTTTCTCGACGATCGCATTGCTTTTGGTTATTTTCTTTACGGAAATGTTCTTTGATAACGGAGGCATTTTGCGGTTCGCGGAGATCGCTTTCTCGACGGTATTCGGACTGTCATTGCCGCTGTTTCCAATCGTGGCTTATCAGGCGGATCTGCCGGAAACGTTTCAGAATCACAAAGGACTTTTGTGCATGATCTGGGACACGGTCTGGTTTTATCTGATGATCTTTGCATTTTGTATCGATTATCCGAATGCTATTCACGATCTGCTTGTGGTATCAAGCTTTTATGTGGCGGCAGCCTGGCTGATATTCCTTGCAATCCGCTATCTGCCTTGCAACGGATTCGCAAAAGCCGGAATTTTGATTGCTGTCTGTGGAGTCAGTCTTGGCATCGGAAATCAGATGGGATGGGTGCAGCTGATGGATCGCGACCTTCATATGCAGATGGAAGTTGGGGCTGTTTTGATCGGACTTGTCTTTGTTTTCGTTGGAATGGTGCTACATTTGAAAAAAAAGTCACAGTAAGACTTATACAGGGATAGAAAAAGGGACTGTCGAATTGTGTAAAGTGATACACCTTGTCGATATGAAAAAAGAGCCGGAAATGGCTCTTTTTACATTTGGTGGCGAACGACCTTATATTCATCTCCGGAGCGGTAATACGGACACTCACGGTAACTGCTTTGCATAAAGCGCGCCATATCGTCCTCATCCATATTGACGGAGCAGTAGTAAGCTTCGTCCTCTTCATCGTATTCATTATATGCACAAAAGTCACAACTTACAGCCATGTGTGTACTTCCTTTCTATGATCAGATTTACTCTTTAGATAAACTGATTTTGTTTCTCGTCATAATGATAATTGATCGCATCAAGTTTTGCAATGATTTCGTCTGCATCCACCATATATGCAGCTGCCATCTCTGCGAGCGTTGCATAATGGTCGCGCAATTGCGTATTTACAACGGACAGCAGCATCACCGGATCTTTCGGTAAATTCATGTTTTTTTCCTCCTTTTTTGTGTGTTGTGGGCAGGTGCCCGTTTTTCTTATTCTTTTTCCAAATTGTGCCATTCATTCAAAACTGCTTCTACCTGTGCAATTAGCTGCTCCTTATCTGGAATATAAGAAACATAGCGTGAGGCAAAGATATTGTTTGACAAACCGCCGAGAGCATATTCAGCGGCGATACTGTCTTTATCCGTACAAAGGATAATACCGATTGGGGGATTATCGTGTTCATCATTTACTTCTGCAGCATAGTAATTCAGATACATATTAAGTTGGCCGGCAGCTTCCGGCGCGACCAGTGCTTTCTCAAGGTCACTTTCAAGCATAGGTTTGTTTTCCGGCACACCCAGAAATTCAAATACATAAGGGTCTTTGATCATATCTAATGGGCTGGACATTTCAATTCCCTTTTCTGCGAGAGCAAGAACGGTTTCCTTATTCGTTTTTCCCTCTGACAGTAATAGGCGTTCGTAGAGAGAAGTGGAAATCTGTCGCTTTAATTCGCGTATCGACCACCCGGAGTTGATTGTTTCCTTTTCGTAGAAACTGCGTTTGTCCGGGTCTGAAATCGTCAGAAGCTCACAATAGTGTGACCACGACAATTTAACAGACACTGTCTGTTGAATTTGATAACTCTGGTAGAAGCGTCGCATAAATTGGAGATTAGAAACAGAAAACCCTTTTCCAAATTCTTTTGTCAACTCTTTAGAAAGTTCCTTCAAGGTAAAGTATAAACAGTATAATATAAAAATTTTTCTTTAAAAAGAGGAAGAAATCATCCATTTAGCAGCTGTCCAGAAGATGCTGCAGGTAGTCTTTGTAAGATGCGGCAAGGCTTTGCGGCGCGTAGATGGTCACGCGTCCGGAGAGACCGGCAAGCCACCCGAAAAACTGCGGGCTGACCGCGATATTCATGCGGGCCAAAGCGTGCGTATCATCGTAGGGACGAAGCGCAACATCGCTTCCGAAACGGTCGACAATGACACCGATCAAGGCGTTGTCGCACAGAAGCTGGATCGTTTCCTCCTCGCCGGCAAACATGCCGAATGTTTTCTTGGAGTAGGAGGCGACATCAATCTGCTCGAATAGATCACGCCCTGCGCGGGGGCTTTCCGATAATTCGATGTGTAACATTTTGTCCACGCGGTAATGTTTCATGCAGGCTGCGGCGCTATCGTAAGCGACAAGATAGTAGTTTTCGTCGTCCCAGGTGAGAAGCCACGGACTGACTTCATAGATGGCACCATCTTTGCGCGGAACCATCTGCTTTTTGACATCCCAGTCGAAGTATTGAAAGCGGATCTGCCTGTTGTCGGCGATCGCGGCATAGATGACATCGACACTGTAGTAGATGTTCTCATTAAGCGTTTTGTTGCGGTCTGTGACGACCACCTGACGCTGCAGTTTTCTGGCATCGTTTTCGCTGACGAGATGCTGAAGCTTGCCGATCAGTTCTCGCGACTTCTTCGTTGTGATAAACTTGGAAGACTGCACCAGATCGACGAGAAGCTTGACTTCCGCAAGTTCAAAGTCGCGGGAGAGAAGCTGGTAGCCGTCATGCGGGCCAGGACCGCGCACGATATCGTATCCGAAATCAATCAGTGTCTGAATATCGTTGTAGATGCTCTTGCGCTCCGCTTTGATTCCGTTGGCGGCAAGATAGTCGATCAACTGTGGTGTTGTCGCATCATGCGTCTCATCGGTGTGCTTTTGTAAATAATCAAGAATAAGCAACATCTTTTGCTTCTGATTCGTTGATTTGGGCATATGACTTTCTCCTCTGATTATAATGGATGCTATTCCATCTGATCACATTCATTATAATAAACGGTCATTTGATTGACAAGGGCAGGAATATTGGAAAATGCGTGAGTGGTTCAAGTCTTTTGAACATTGCCGGTCAGCATGCGGCTGTCAGGGTTTCGCGCAGACACGGACTTTCGCGTAAATAAAGCCCCCGGAAATAAATCCGGGGGCATATGATTTACAATCGGTTATCTCTTGCATTTGGTAGCAGCTTCCACGAAACCACGGAAAAGTGGATGTGGACGGTTTGGACGGGACTTCAGTTCCGGATGAGCCTGTGTGGCAATAAACCATGGATGATCCGGAATTTCGATCATCTCTACGATTCTTCCATCAGGAGAAGTTCCGCAAAGCTTCATACCATGCTCAAGTAAAGCGGTACGGTAATCATTGTTCACCTCATAACGATGACGATGACGCTCGGAAATCTCTTCGGTTCCATATACGCTGTATGCCTTGGAATCTTTCTCAAGGATACATGGGTAAGCGCCAAGTCTTAATGTTCCGCCAATATCTTCAACACCATTCTGGTCAGGCATCAAAGCGATAACCGGATGGGTTGTGTTCGGATCAAGCTCAATACTGTGTGCGTCATTGTAGCCGCAAACATGTCTTGCAAATTCGATGATCGCAACCTGCATACCAAGGCAGAGTCCAAGGTATGGGATATTGTTCTCTCTTGCGTAGCGAGCTGCAAGGATCTTGCCCTCAACGCCGCGGATACCGAATCCACCCGGAACAAGGATACCATTTACATCGTTAAGAACGCTGTCTACATTATCGGCAGTCAATTCCTCGGAATCCACCCACTTGATATCGATGGTTGCATGGAGCGGGATTCCACCATGCTTTAATGCCTCAACAACTGAGATGTAAGCATCGTGTAATGCAGTATATTTTCCAACCAGTGCAATCTTCACTTCCTTATCCGGATGACGAAGATCGTTGACCATCTGTTTCCAGTCGGCAAGATCCGGTTCCGGACAGTCAAGCTTTAAGCTTTCGCAGACAACCTTGGCAAGATTTTCTTTCTCCATTGCAAGTGGTGCCTCATAGAGATATTCAACATCAAGATTCTGTAGTACGTGAGAATTTGGTACATTACAGAACAATGCAATCTTATCCTTGAGTCCCTGATCAAGCGGCTGCTCGGAGCGGCATACGATGATATCCGGCTGGATACCCATTCCCTGAAGCTCCTTAACACTGGCCTGTGTAGGCTTTGTCTTAAGCTCTCCGGAAGCGCGCAGATACGGGATCAGTGTAACGTGACACAAGATCGCATTCTCGTGTCCGACTTCGTGCTGGAACTGACGGATTGCCTCAAGGAAAGGCTGACTTTCGATATCTCCGACGGTTCCGCCGACTTCAATGATGGCAATATGCATATCATCGGAAGTGAAGTTGCGGTAAAAACGACTCTTGATCTCGTTCGTAATATGTGGAATAACCTGAACTGTTCCTCCGCCGTAATCGCCGCGTCGTTCCTTCTGTAATACAGACCAGTAAACCTTACCGGTTGTTACGTTGGAGTTCTTTGTCAGACTCTCGTCGATAAATCTCTCATAGTGTCCAAGATCGAGATCTGTCTCAGCACCATCATCAGTAACGAATACCTCACCGTGCTGGATCGGGTTCATGGTTCCCGGATCAATGTTGATATATGGGTCAAACTTCTGCATAGTGACTTTGTAGCCACGAGCCTTCAGCAGACGTCCAAGAGATGCGGCGGTAATTCCTTTTCCGAGACCGGAAACAACACCACCAGTGACAAAGACGTATTTAACAGGCATAATTATCCTCCTCAAATTGTAAAATATTAAGCGATACTAATAACTTACATATTATACAGCCTAAGATCAAAATATTCCACACTTTTTTAGAAAAAGTTTAGAAAGAATAAGAAAAGTTCACGAACAAAATGTTGATTTTAAAGTGACCTTTACATATAATAAAGATACGAAATACAAGAGAATTTGTGTGCATGCATACAACTGGAGGGCTTATGGACAATCAGGCACCGAATAACAATTATAATAATGGCAACTATAACGGTGGCAATAATTATAATGGCGGCAACAATAATTACAACAATGGGAATAACGGAAACAACAATAACTCGGAATCCTCTTCCAAAACCACATTCAGCAGTTTTTCTCCTTCATACTTCAGCTCTTTAT
>ENA-UEQP01001032-UEQP01001032.1-human-gut-metagenome-genome-assembly--contig:-NODE-1032-length-27941-cov-48.867894_pt1 | contig 27941 bp, 33 predicted proteins | sample MGYA00242951_ERZ507951 | MGnify/ENA primary metagenome ERZ507951 (study PRJEB26167, sample SAMN06115539) | human gut metagenome | host: Homo sapiens | place: China:Shanxi | collected 2015-11-18...
ATGTATACCGGTTTCGTCGCACTGCCCGCGGTTGCGGTATCGAGTTTGACGGCACTGTTGGCCGAGCCGCCCGCAGAACCGGAACCGGCATAGTTGTGGGTGTGGCTCTTGGCCGCAAACACAGAGTCTGCCTTGCTCTTGATGTAGGTCCACAGCGCACTCATGGGCCGACGGTGGTAGGTGGTCGTTGTGCTTCCGCCGCCGGCATATTGGGATACATAGTAATCTGCATCCTGCGGGGTGGAGCTGCCCGTGCTCAGCGTGTTGATGAGTGCGCTCAGATCGTGGGTGTGGGTCTTATCGGCCTTTTTCTCCAGCGCGTCACCGGTGGCCTTTGCATCGGCAGGAGCATCGGGGATGGACAGTGTCTTATCGGTGCTTACGATGGCGGCGGCACGCTTGGCGGCATCTTCTGCTTTTTTCTGTGCAGACTCTGCTCCGGTCTGGTGTTCCTGCGCAGTATTTGCAAACGCTTTCGCATTTTTTTCGCTCTCCGCCGCTTTTGACGTGCTGCCTGCGGCAGCAGCAGCTTTCTGAACAGCCGTGCTGGCGGCATCGGTGGCCATTTTGGTAGAAGCGGCCACATCGTCCAGCGCCCCCGCGCGGGCATTGGAGATGTCCTGCAGGGCTGCAGTGTGGGCGGACTTGGTTTCTTTTACCGCATTGCTTTTTGCGGTGCTGATGTCATCCAGACCGGCCTGTTTTTCTGCAGAAATCGCCTGCACCGCTTCCGTCTTGGCAGCAAGAGTATCGGTCTTGGCCCGCTCTGCGGCGGTGGCGCTTTCAGCAGCTTCCTGCGCTTTGGTGGTGGAGGTCTCTGCAAACCGCTCCACGTACTCCATGCCCTGCGCGATGTCCTCGCGCACCTCGATGCCGAGGATGGCCGTGCGAATGCCGTCGATGATTTCCTTGAAGGTTTTTGTCAAAGGTTTTTCACCTCCGTGCGTACATCATAAATGGTGTCTTTTTCAAAGTTAAAGGTGTCCCACAGCCATGCGCTACCCATGTATGCGGTAAGGTTGTAGTTGTAGGGGTTGCACACTGCGGTCAGGGTGACAAGAGCACTGTGCTCCTTGCGCTGCATGGAAACGGTGCAGAACCCGCGCCAGAAATACACATCTTTTTTGAAGCGGAACCGCACCCACTGCCCCTGCAGCAGGGCTTCCAGCTTTTTTTGCAAAACGTCCAACTGGTCTTTGGGCCGCAGGCAGGTGGCCTGCACCGTGATCTGGCGCTTTGAGTAGTGCAGCTTGCCATCCAGCGACCGGCTCAGATCCAGAGGGCGGCCCGCGCCGGGCACATTCACCAGCATGGAGAGTGTTTCCGCCTTACCCACCTGCGGGTAGCCCTTATTGATCAGCAGGCCAAAGCGTTCCAGCAGGGAGATGGTGCCGCCGCCTTGCAAAATGAGCACGTCGTTGAAGCGGCTGCTTTCGCGGGCGATTTGCTCGATTGCCTTATAATCGGCCAAAGCATTCACCTCCTCACGGCGCGCATACCACGCTGATGCTTACCTCCGCCGTGATATCGCCGGGAGTGAGCTCCACCGAGAACTGCCCTTCCCGGCGCTGATCAGGTGTGCGGGAAAAGTAAAATTCCAGCCACCGGCCCTGCAAGGCGTTTTCCAGCCCGCTGCGGATGGTCTCCCACTGTTCTTTTGGCCGCAGGCAGACGAAGCTCAGCGGAACGGTGCGCTGTTTGAAATGCACCTTGCTGTCCACCGCCTGCGTAAAATCCAGGACCATATCGTAGCCGGGCGGGTACTCCTGCAGGCTTTCCACGGTGGGGGCATTGATCTGCCTGCCCTCTTTTTTGAGCCACAGGCCGAAGGTGGAGCGCAGAGAGATAAAGTTTTCACCCTGCTGCACCAGCACGTCATTCAGGCGCGGGTTTTTGGCCGCTGCGGCTTCCAGTGCGGCATAGTCTTTCAAGAGTAGCTCACCTCGCTCCCATCGTCTGCGGTCTGCACCGGCGCAGGCTCTTCTACAGCTGCGGGGCTGTAGGTGAGGGTCTGGCCGTCCCACACATAGTCTGCGCCGCCGTTGAAAGTCTCCGGAAATTCATCGAAAAGCACCTCGTTGAACGGCAGCGGGTCTGGGATCACGCTTTCATGCGCCCACCCGCCCTCGTAAAGCCTGCCGTCTGAGCAGATCTTGCATTTGAATTTGTAACCGTCTTTTTTCATAAGCCCTCACATAAAGCCGTATAGCTCTATCGGCATACATACAGCATCATTGCCAGTCCATCCGTCCGTTACCGGCGACTCCAGATTGATAAAGGTCGCAGCCGTGCCCAAACCGGTGGTATAGAAAGACGTGCGTTCCTTCCCAGATCCGAATATAATGCCTGAGGTTTTCACCGTGACATCTCTGCGATGAACCGTGTTCCACGGGTACACCATCGAGTAAGTCTTGCCATTGACCGGAAGCACTACTGACACAGGGCCTGCACCGCCTCCGCTCGCAAACCAGGTCGAGCCTTTTTTGCTTTCAAAGGTGATGAGCACCGCGGAATAGCTGCTCAGGTCAAGCGCAAGAGTGGCCGCCGAAAAAAGATCCAGCTTTCCCCACGAATAGATGGGCTTTTGGTTTTTGATGCCGTGGAAAGTGATCGCGCCGCTGCTGATGGAGCAGCTGCCCGCTCCGTCGGTGATGGAGATGCTCTTTGCCGTGATGTTGACCATGCTGCTGCCCGAAAGCACCTTCACTCCGCTGTTGGTGATCTGCACCTTTTTGTCCGGTAGGCTCTCATGCCCCACGATCAGTCCAGAGGACGCATCAAACGAGAGGAAGTTTGTCGCCGTTTTGGCAGCATCGGCCACGGCAGCGTCGTTGGACTTTTTATAAGCGTTCAGGTTTTTCAGCAGGGCTTCGGTAGAATTGGCACTGGTGGCGGCCTGCTCTTCCAGAAGGTTCGTGCGGCCCATGTTTGCGGCCTGTCGGTCGGTGAGGGTGCGGCGGGTCATGCCGAAGGAATACTCTTTTTTGTCCGGATGGTCGAACGGCTCCACGAGCTTTGTGCACAGCATGATTGCATCCACCCCGTGCGGGGCACTGATGATATGGGCATAGCTGGCAAACGTGAGCCGGTCGAGGATGCTGCCATCTTCGGTCTGTCCGTACCCGGCATCCACCAGGTCTACAGCTTTTACGGTATAGCTGGTGACCATCGCATAATTCTGCTGCAGGTCCTGCACGCCAGCGGCAAAGGTGTCGTTGTCGCTGTCCGTATCCTGCTCCCGGATCTTGCAGACGATGCCGAACTTTGCGGCAGCGGCATCGTTCTGTATCCAGCCCTCTTCGAGGTTGTAGCTCCACCCGGTTGGCAGATACTTTGCCACGGTAGCCGCGTCGGTGTCCATGATGCCGTAGCGTTCCTCGTGGTCTTCGTCCGAGTCGTGGGAGTGGTCTTTCCACCACATGAGCTTGTAGTACCACTTCGTTTTTTCCACGGTGTGCTTGTTGCCCACCGGGTAGCTGCGGGTGAAAAGGTCGTTTGTGTCGGTTTTTTCGGTCAAATCCAGAAGGTTCACACCATACTCGATGTTCTGGTTCACCTGCCGCTTCACTTCCACCGCCTGATCGCAGTAGTTGAGCACGTTGTTGCCTGTGGCGACATTGAAGGTGCAGTAGGCGTAACCGCCAAAGACCTTCAGCACCAGCTTGTCGATGATATCCCAAATGCTGCCGTAGTCCTCGCCCACGCCATATTTGTCCGCGTCGCCAAAGTGCACCTGCAGGTCACCCAGCGCGGCAGTGATGGTGCCCAGCTCAAAACGCTTCATTTGGTCTTGCACCTGCTCGTTGTGGGCATCCACAAGGTGCTGCAGGAACTGCTTTAACGTGCCCTCGTAGTTGAAGGGTGTCACGCAAGAATCGTTGAAGAAGCTCAGCGCGCCCTCGCAGTAGATCACGCGGCGGTTGTACCAGTCCGCTTCGTGGTTCAGGATGCGCCCGCGCCAGATTTCTTTGCCGTCCTGCTTTGCCACCACCACGGTGGACATTTTCTGCAGCATGCTATACTGTGGGTGGTCCCGGGGCATGGTAAAAACAAGGTTGCCGCCCTTGCTCACCTCGCGGGTAAGCTTGGGCGACAGCACCAGTGCCTGCGTGTTGCCGGGGCGGTAGATCAAAAGCTCAGCGTCCGGGTTGCCGAACGGGTAGCCGTAAATCTCATACATCTACATCAATTGCCCCTTTCGGATAAAATCTGCATCTGGCCCAGTTCCGCGTTCATGCCGGGGGCCATCTTGCCCACCAGCGTGCCGTCATCCAGCACAATCTGCTGGTTCGCCACGTCGGGCAGATACTGCTGTACCACCTCGGTAAGGCGGGCCATCTGCTCCTGCATTTTGGCCTGGTAGCCCAGCACAGCGCTGTTGTTCGGGTTGAAGGTGTAAGGGTCTGTGCGGTAGTCGTAGCCCGCAAAGGCCCGCTCGTTGCCGTACCAGTAGGCATCCTGCAGGTCTTTGTAGGACATGGCGGAGGAAACGGTATCTTTCTCCTTGTTTTTGGTCACAAGCTTGTAGATGCCGTAGCCCACCGCGCCCACGCCCAGCACCGCCAGCAGGATCATGCCGATCTCTGGTACGGAAATGCCCAGCGCCGCAAGGCCGCTTCCGGCGGCTCCCGTGGCGGCTGTACCGGCGGCTCCCGTGGCGGCCGCGGTGCCGCCGATGCCGAGGAGTTTGCCGATACCGGACAGAGCACTGGAACCCGCCAGCGCCTTGCTAAGCCCGCCAGAGATGTTGTTGGCCAGATGAATGCCCAGCTGCCAGGCGGTTTGAGCCAGAGTGCTGCTGCCATCCAGCAAGATCTTATTGATCTGCTGGATGATGGCAAGGCCCGCACTTTCGATCTGCTGCTTGGCAGAAGGAGCCAGGCCGGCATACAGGGCAGAAAGTGCCCACTCGCCCACCGAAAGCCAGTCCTGCTTTTTTACGGCAGAAACCAGCGTATCGAAGGTGCCCAGGATGCCTTTGTCCGCCTCGGTCTGAAATTCCTTCCACAGGCCCGAAAGACTGGACGCGGAAGCTTCCTTGATGCTTTTCGTTGTAGTCTCGGTGCCGTCCGCAGCAATGGTGCGGACTCTCTCCACCGTTCTCAGCGTGCCATCAATGATCTCGGTATAGGTCTCGGTAATGACCTGCTTCTGCTGCTCAGTACCATCGGCAAGGATCTCAGTGATCGTTTTGGTGTTGGTCTGGATGCCACTGAGCACTGCATCCGAAACAGAGGTGACCGAAGAAACCACATCCCGGACCACTTCAGCCGTCTGCTGGACGGACTTTTTACCGTCCGAAGAAACCGTAGTGATGGTTTTAACATCCCTCAGAACACCATCCACCAGCTGGCGGCTGGATTCCGTGATGGTTTTCTTGGTCTGCTCGCTGCCGTCAGACAGCTCTTCGTTGACGGTCTGGGTGGTGCGGGTAACCTTGCCAACCACTTCCGTGAGAGTATCGGTATAAGAGTTCACTACGGTTGCAGCCTGCGCCGTTTTCTTCGCGGTATTCGCTGCAGCATTGCCAGACTTGGTATAGGCAGGAATGGCGATATCTGCCACAGCCTGAGCGCTGTTGGCAAGATCATCGTTGGCATCTGCCCAGGTGGCGGCCCAGTCGATCTTGCTGCCGCCCTTGGCGTTTTCTGCAATGGAAGCGCCTGCTGTGCCTAAAATAGAGCCGATGACAACGGCACCTCCCTTGCCGGTCAGGCCATTGGTAAAGCTCTTGATCAGGTTTTTGCCCCACTGTACAGCCTGCGCGGGCAGGTTTTTGATCCAGTTCAGTGCACTGGAAAAGCCGCCCTTGAAGGCCTCCAGCAGGCTGCTGCCCATGCTCTTGATGCCATTGCCGATGCCTTTCAGGATGTTAGCACCAAGACTTACCCAGTTGATGGCCGAAATCACGGACAGGATCGCCTGAAAGATCTTCTTCCAGTTGGCCAGTAGAGACGGAAATGCCTGTATGATGCCAGCCGCCAGCTGCACGACGATGGAAATGCCCTCAGCCAGGATCTTCGGCATGTTATCGTTGATGATGCCTGCCAGATTGATGATGATATCCGGTGCATAGGCAATCAGCTGTGGCAGGCCCGCGATCAGGCCGTTCAGCAGTTGGGTGATAAGATTCAGACCAGCGTCCACAAAGCTGCCTGCGTTGGCGCGCAGCTGCTCGGTGAACACCAGCAGCTGAGGCAGGGCATTGGAGAAAAACTCTGGGATGCCCTCATCAAAACCACTGGCCAGCGAGTTGACCAGCTCTGTGCCGCTCTGCAGAAGCTGCGGCACCAGTGAATAGACCACCTCCGGGATGCTAGCCAGTACGTTGCCCACCATTGGCAGCAGGTTGTCCACCAGATAGGTCTTGGACGTTTCCACCAGCGCAGCCAGCGGAGCGGAGAGGTCTGCGCCTGTGGACAGGCTGGACAGCACGTTCTGGAACGCCGCACTCATGGCCGAAAAACTGCCGGTGAGGGTGGTGGTGGCTTCCTTCGCCGTGGTACCGGTGATATCCATTTCCTGCTGAATAACATGAATGGCGCTGTACATGTCGGCCAGGTTCCCCAGGTCGTAATGCACGCCACTGATCTTTTCAGCATCCTGCAGCAGGCGCTGCATTTCGGCCTGCGTGCCGCCGTAGCCCAGCTTGAGGTTGTCCAGCATGGTGTAGTTCTGCTTGGCAAAGCCCTGGTAGGCGTTCTGGATATCCTGCATATCTGTGCCCATCTTGTTGGCATTGTCGGCCATATCCACCATAGCCATGTTGGCCAGCTCGGCTGCAGCGTTGGTGTCGTGGCTCACACTGGCCAGCAGGCTGGCCGCAAAACTGGTGGTCTGCTCCATGTAAGCGTTGGCGGAAAGACCAACGGTTTTATAGGCCTGTGCGGCGTAAGATTTCACCTTGTCGGCACTGTCCTTGAACAGTGTTTCCACGCCGCCCAGGCTCTGCTGTAAAGCACCGCCAGAGGCAATGCTTTCGGCCAGAATTTTGCCGAGTCCAGCGGCGCTGATCACCTTGGCAACAGCGCCTACAAGTTTTTTGCCCAGTAGCTGGCCTGCGGCATCACCGGCTTTGGAGCTTTCGCCGCCCAGCGCTTCGGTGATCTTGCCCTGGATGCCATCGGCTGAGGGAACGATTTGCACATAGGCTTTTGCAAGCTCAATGCCATTTCCCATGCATTTCACCTCCTTTCTGCAGCACGAAGTGCCGCCTCAAATTCTTCCGGACTGTCAAAGCTCTGCACGGAGCTTTCCTCTTCGGGTGCTTCACTGCCCAGCAGGGCCTGGACGATGGACTTCGGCGGTTCCTCGGTGCTGCCCATGTACCGCTCCATCAGCCAGCGAATCACGTGCAGGCTGTCTGCAATGGATGCCTGCAGCATCTGCTGCAACGTGTATGGTTCGCCGTGCAACAGCCGCAGGCTGCGGCTTTCCGGTGGAAGCCCGGCAGCCAGAGTGGCCGCCAGCCGCACGGGCAGGCCGCGCCAGTTCAGCACGTTGTAGTACTGGGCAAAATCGCAGATCAGAGCATCCTCATCCGCTGCGATCAGTTCGGCGAGGATGAGGAGTTTTTTCCGGGCTGGATAGAAATCATCAGTTCGATGATCTCACGCTCCACTGCAGTAGAGGGCACACGGCCTTCCGGGGTGCGCAGGTGGTCATACAGCTTCTTTTTACCCTCTTTACCCAGCAGCAGGGGGACCAGCCGGGAAATGGCAAGGGGGTTGCCCTCGTTCATTTCGTCCAGGGTGTCAACCAGTTCCATGTTGTCCAGGCTGGATTCCTTCAGTTCGATCTCAAAGCCAGATTTGGTTTTTGCAGTGATCATGCCTGTACCTCCTTAGCGTTCTCAGTGGCGCTCTGGGCAGTTTCCTGCGGGCTGGCCGCAGCGCCCAAAATGTACTCGTAGTGGGTAAAGCCCGTAGTGTCCGCAATGGCGGTGAGGGTTGTCTGGTAACCCACGGCGCTGCTGCCAGAATAGACGATGTCGCCAACCGCGGTCACCGTAGCGCAGGGCAGTACGATGCGCTTTTTAGCGCCGCCCTTGAGCACCATATCCACCACATAGCAGCTGAAAGGCAGCTCGCTGGAACCGGCTTTGATGGTAATGCCGGTCTCCAGCGTGCCGGTCACGTTTTCATCACCGTAAACGGTCTTCAGCACTTCCGGATTCATGGCCTCGATCAGCGTGTACTGGAAGGTGTCGGGACGCTCGGTCATCAGGTTCAGCACCGTGTCACCGCCCCAGGCCGAAGTATTCTCGTTGGAAGGAGAGTTCGCGTTGGTCAGGCCGTCACTGGAAATGTAGCCCAGGGATTTGAAGGCTGCGTCAAGTTCGGTCTTGGCATCCGTGGGCAGAGCAGTGCCCAGCGGGGCGCGCCAGACGGCACCACCGACTTTGGGTTTTGCGGCGGTCACATTTTTTGCATCCATAAAATGCTCCTTTCTCATGTGTCGTAATAGGTAATGTCAAAAACAGCCTGATACCGGGGCAGTTTGCGGGTGGTATCAGGAAAGTTGTGTTCGGTGTTCAGCTCACATGCGGAAATTTCTGGCAGGGCATCGGCAGCCAGCATGGCCTGTACCACAAAATGGCTGAGCTGTGCTGCTGCATAGGTGCTGCTGCCGTAGGACTGCACCGCCAGCGTGGCCGTGTAAATGCCTTCGTCCGGGCTGTCACCGGTCTTTTCCAGGATACAAAAATTGCCGGAGGGCTTCTCCGGCATGGACATGTAGCAGGAAAAGGCATTTTCCCGCAGGTAGTTCAAGATGACTTCTTCGATCATTTCTTTCTCTGGTAGCTCCTCACTGTGATGACACGCCCATCTTTCAGGCGGCGCTTGTGCTCATGCACTGTTGCGCCGCTGCGGCTGCCGGAGACGGCTTTCAACAGGGTGTTGTTGGCCGAGTTGTCGTCATAGGCCTTGCGGGAAGCGGTCTCCACAACAGCCACGGCGCGGGTGGGGGCCACGTAGGATTCGTAGCCATCGCCGCAGCGGTCCTTCACGGTGTCGGCACGGTCTTTCAGCACCGCCTGCATTTCAGGGCAGCGCAGTAGCGCCCGGATGCCGGGACTGTTCAGCTCGATCTTCACCTTACTCAAACCGCACCACCTGCACTTTCTTGTTCCATCGCAGCGGGATCATGCTCTCGATGCCCTGCACAACACCGCCGCAGGTGAGGAAGGTCTGACCGAAGAACTTCACCTTTGCGTCCGCCCAGTCGTGGGTGTCGCCCTTGGGGATAGCCAGCGTATAGGCCAGCCGCCGCCCGGTGAGCTGCAGTTCGGTGGTGATTTCCTCGGCAGAGGGCTCACCCACCAGCACGTTGTGCACGGTGACAGGCGTTTCCTCATAGACCGGGTCATGGAAGCCGTCCTCGCCGGTCTGGATCTTGGTGTAGAGAGTGACATCGATCCCTTTCAGCATAAGTCCTCCAGCGGGCTGTGTGCCCCGATGCGGCTGCCGACGCTCAGCAGCTTCTTTTCCAACTTGGAAAGATACAGTTCACCGGCAGAGCCGCCGCTCATGGTCCAGCTCTGGCTGTAACCCAGCGCCGTGGCAGTGCCCTGCGTGGAGCCCACGGGAAAGGAGACCCCGCCCTCACTGTCGCTCTCGCCCAGCTGACGGCGCACCATCCGGCAGGAGACCAGCTTCTTGGCGTCCGCGCTTGCGCCCGGGTTGTAGCTGTCGATAATCACGGCCGCTTCGGCCAGCAGTGCGGCGCACCGGGTCTGCTCGTCCTTGGACAGCTCCCGGAAGCCGCCTTCCACGTCCTCTACTTCAGCGTAAAGCATGGCGGCACCTCACTTCGCTTTGGCCTTGCGGGCGGCTTTGGGCTTTTCAGCCGCGGCGGCTGCGGGAGGATCCCGCGCCACCTGCTTATGGCCTGCGGCGGCGTACTCTGCCGCACGCTCCTCAGCAACATACATGACCGTACCGGTCAGCTGATTGATAAACTCTACCATCAGCCCGCCGCCTTGGTCAGCTTGTTGAACACGGTGGTGTCGCAGCGGAAACCCACCTCGATCTCGGCGCGCACGGCAAACATGTTCTGCTGGAACAGGTTAATGGTGGTCTCGCCATCCTGCAGCGTTGCCTGATCGGCAATGGCAATCTGCACGCCCTCCACAGTGCCGTACATAGCCTGCGTCCAGTCACCGGCAAAACCAACGACATCCGGCGTGCCGGAGAGGTAAGCGCCCTTGCTCTGCAGGGTGCGGGAGCCAAGGATCATGGGCACAGCGCCCTCGGCAACGTTGTTGATAAACAGCGGACGCTTGTTGCCGTCCACAGCATTCAGCAGCAGAGCCTTGCCCTTGGGGGACAGCACCCAGCCGTTCAGGATGCCGTTGTGCTCGGCAATGTCGGCGTCAGCGGCCACCAGACCGGCATAGGCGTCGGTTCCGATCTCCTGCGCGGTGCAGCTCTTCAGAGTGTCAAAGTTGGAACCGGGCGCGGTGACGCCGCCGAACACAGTAGCGTCGAATTTCTGTGCCAGAGCCAGCGGCAGACGGCTCACCAGCTGCTTGTACAGTGCGGGCACATCGCGGCGGAACTGGTTGGAGAAGGGCACGATTACGGCCAGCGTATAGGGCTGCATGATCTTGGTGTCCAGCGTGCCGCGCTTGACCGGCTTCTTTGCGGTCTCCGCCACCCATGCGGCTTCCGGGTCGCCGGTGATAACGGGAATAGTCACGCCCAGACCCGGCAGCTTGATCGGCTGGGCCAGAGACATGACAGCGGAGCTTTCCTGCGTTTTCTGCAGGATCTCGCTGGATACCTCGCCGGGCAGGGCAATAGAGGTGGTACGGTTGATATCAGTCGCCATAAAAATACTCCTTTGTTACTTGGTCACCTGCGCAAACCAGTCTGCAAACTGCTCGCTGGTAGAGCCGGTGGGGGTGTGATGCGGGTCTCCGCCATCCCTGACGTCAGGGTACCCGGGCTGGCCATCACCAAAGGCCCACGGGTTCGCCTTGGCAGCCTCGTCCAGCGCTTTTGTAATGTCGGTGCTGCGGTCGGCAGAGCCTTTCAGGGCATCCAGATCCAGCAAAGCACGCACCGCCTTGACGCTGCGGCCCTTCCTGCCCATGATGGCGGCATTCAGGGCATTATCGAAGGCAAAGCCCTCGGCCTGCGCCTTCATGTCGGCTTTCAGCTTGGTGACCTGCTCCTGCAGGCCTGCCACATCCACGCCGTCAAAGGCTTTCAGGCCGTCCTGTGCGGTCTTGAGCTGGGCGTTTGCGTTGTCCAGCTGGGTCTGCAGGGCCGTGGCGGCAGACTTCTCCCGGTTGATGTCTGCGCCGTTCTCCTGCATGATCCAGTTCAGCTGTTCATCGGTGATGCCGGGGATCTTGTTCTTCACGTCTTCACGCTTCATGGTGGAAACTCCTTTCGTGTGTGAGACCTCAGTTTTTTACACTGTTCTCTGTCAGTTATCCGGTCTTGGGCGGGGTACGCGCCGCCCGCCGCATGGTGCCGCTTGCTGGAATCGAACCAGCGGCCTGCTGCTTACGAGGTAGCTGCTCTGACCAACATGAGCTAAAACGGCATAAAAAAACCACTATGGAGCCTTTTGTGTGGCGCATAGTGGTTAAAATGAGGCATTTTCGTGAATGACTTTTACGGTTTCGCCTCCACACTGGGCAGGATGTCAGTGTGGAAATAGAGCTTGTAGTGGTAGGGGTCGGTATGGGTGCCGGTGATGTCCTCTACCACATACATGGTGTAGTCGTTCAGGTAGATGTAGTTCTTGCGGTAGGAATCCGGGCCGACTTTCACCGTGCAGACCAGCTCATTGTTTGAGTTGTTGGAGATGGACATGTAGCCCTCGGCTTCCATGATCACCTTGTCGGTGCGGGCGTTGTAGACGGTGATCTTGCGCTCACTCTCGAAGTAATCAGCCTGCTTGGAGATGTTGTAGTTGGCCTTTTCGGCTTCGCTGGAACAGCCATACAGCAGAATGGATGCGGCCAGCGCAAGGGCGAGAAGAATCTTTTTCATGGTTCGTTCCTTTCTGTAAAAATGGGCAAAAGAAAACCACGGTGCGTGTGCATCGTGGTTCAATTACTGTTCCTGTTCCCAGGCCCAGTTTTTAAATTTATGATACGCTTTTAACGCTTCCTCGGGAACAGCAGAAAAGTCTTTTTCAAGAATCGCTGTACGGTAAGGATCAAACGTATCAACTAACTTTTGAATTTCCGGGGGATAACCCAATATGCACATGTTACGTTCGCCTCCTTAACGACATAAATTCCGCCTCGACTTCATCAAAGCGGTCGCCTAAATACATATCAGCAGCATATTTGCTGATTTCTCCTACATTATCGCGCGTAATGCCAAGTTTGTCAATGCGTTCCTTGCACTTTTTGCACAGAACATCGAGATACTCCCCGCGATTTTCGCGGGTGATCGTCCAGCCGGATTGCCGGAAATCCTCTGCCTGCTTCATGTGCCACATTTCATGAGCTTCAACGGCACCAGCACCGCCGGATGCTTCCTGCACTGCCTTCTTGCCGATGCTTTCAGCGTAGTAAACGATATTCTCACAGGGGTCATAGATGCCCACTGCACCGCGCAATTCATCATCACTGACGATCACGATTTTAGGCTTGCGGTCGATGCTCACACCCCATTCGGTCAATGCGTGTTCTGTGTTCTGGTTGACCTCATGCAGCGCCTTGGGCTTGATAGACGCTTTATCTGAAACAAAAACCGGCGTTTTGTAAGATTCGACCTGCTTCACAGAGATTTCAACAGCTTCCGTTCTGCGGGTCAGTGTGATCTTACTTGCTGCACCCAGATCCTTGCGGTATGCCTGCGCTGCATACGCTGCCCTCTTTTGTGCATTGATGCGCTCCCGGTTGGCGGCATAGTCGATGCGGCGCATTTTATTGATGTCGCCGCCCGCTTCCCAGTACTGCCGGTAATACTTGTCCGGGTCGTACCCGGCCACAGTGGTGTCGGAGCGGAACCGCACCGCAAACTCACAGTCGCAGTTGGCGTGGATGTGCTGGGCGTGCCCGCCCTTCAGCAGTTTCTGGCTGGCCTTCTGCCAACCATTGGACGCCAGCGTGATGCAGAAGGGGCAGGTGTCACCATGGGGCACCCATGCCCATTCCGCGCCGTCGCGAATGGCGTTTTTCAGGGTGGTGTCCGCACCGGCACGCTTGACAAGGCGGCTGACGCCGTTTGGCAGGTTGGCGGGGTTCTGGTCCTTGGTAGCGCTCACCATGCGGGCCACCTCGTCATAACTGGCCGTGGCCGCAGGCTCTGCGGCAGGCACATACACCCCCTGCGCTTCGGCCAGTGCCTCATACATCTGGCAGGCCAGCTCTGCGCTGCCTTCGCCATACTTCGTGATAAGCCCGTAGGCGTAGGCTACAAGGTCGTCCGTGTCGGCAGTGCCGTGGGCATCTATGTAGGTGCGCATGAGCTGCCCGGCTTTCTGGTTCAGCCGGGACAGCCGGGTGATGTACTCATTCCACGTTTTCGCTGAGATCTGCATCTTCCATCTCCATCAGCAGCTTCTGACCGCGCGCCCGCTGCTCCTGCGCCTTGATGCGCCGGATATCCGCCTGATCGAAGCCGATCATTTCCAGAAAAGTATCCGTTCCGGCAAACTCCTTCCGGGCAGATGCGATTTTGATAGCAGCATCCGCCGTAACGGCCACGCTGGGCATGGCAGGATTTTTGAAGTGCGCCATGATGCCGGTCTCCTCTTCGGTCAGGTCGGAAAGCGCACAGCCCCGTGCCACGGCCTGCGCCATGCAGGCAATGGTGCGCAGGGCGTCGCCGTTGCCGGTGTTCAGCTGCTGGGCCAGCAGCACCAGTGTCTGGCTCTGGGCAAGGATGGCATCACTGCTGGTGGGGTTGGCATCATTCACCACGCCCACGTCGGTGACGGTCAGGCCGGTGGCCGCTGCAAACTGGGTTGCCGTCATGCGCATTTTTTCCACATGGGGCGTCAGACTGCCCTGCGCCAGCTGGCCGAACTCCGGGTTTTCGCCGGTCTCCGGGTTGGAGGTGGCCGCGATCAGAGCGCCCATGTAGGTTTTGAATTTGTTGGAAACGATGGCGTCATACTGCTCATCGGTCACACCGAGAACGTATTTCTGCGGGGTGGTGTCGAACTCCAGCGCAATGGCAGCGTTGGCAGCGGTGCGCACATAATCGTCGATCAGTGCCCGGATGGGGCGCTTCAGGCGGCTGCGGCCAAAGGGCTTGGAGTTGGTGGCGTTCCAGATCAGCGGCTCCATCAGCGGACGGCCCATCTTGTGGGGCTTGCGTTCCGCCGCCCAGAAACTGCCGTTGCCGCGCAGCACGATCAAGTCCGTGTCTGTGTAGAAGTTCACCAGTGTGGGGCGCCAGACGCCTTCAAAATGCTCGTCCTTCACAGTGTCGATGATGGCCATGCCGCAGTCGATGCGCCCCTTCTCGCCGCTCCAAAGGGCCGACGCCATGGCGGGGGAATGAAATCGCACTCTGCAGCCGATGCCTGCATCCGCAGACAGGGTGGCGAATACGCAGCCGTACTTCAGCTCGTCCCGGCAGGCCTTGGCGTACTCGGCCACGAGACGGTTGTCCTTGACCAGTTTTGCAAGGCTTTCGAGGCTACCGCCGCTGCCCACAAAGCCGTCAAACATGGAGCGTGCCGCCAGCACGTCCACGGCTTTCTGACCCCAGCTGCAACCTACCTCCAGATTGCGCAGCCCCTGCGGAAGGGCAATGCCAAGATTCACATCGTTCAGGGTGATATGCCCCTCGTAATATTTGTCTTTGGCGGCATTGCGGCTCTGGTGGTAGTTGTAGGCATCGGCAAGGTCACGCAGCTGTTTCTGTTCATCCTGCGTCAGCCCCTGCACATAGCCGAAATTCAAAGTCTGCATAGTTCTCCTCTTAACCGATCTTCATCTTGCGGGTGGGGTCGCGGCGGCTGGTCTTGGCTCCCCAGAGCGCCAGTGCACAGGCTTCCACCGGCAGGCTGTTGTCCCCGCCAAAGCCGAAGCCGCCCGCAATGGGGCGCTTGACGGCGGTGACAGCGCTTTCGTCCAGCACGGTCTGGGGCTTGTACCATGTCAGGGTGCCCTCGCTGATGCTGTTGGTAAAGCCGCTGACGGCGGCAATCACGTCCCTTGCGGCGGGCCGGATCACCGAGTTCTTTGCCCGCCATGTGTCCTTGATGCGCTCCACCAGCACATCCACGCCGTTGCGGCCGTCAATGACCACACAGCTGGCCTTGCCGTACCGGTCGTTCAGCCAGTCGGCCAGCCACGCCAGCCCCTGACCAGACGGGCGCATTTCCAGCAGCGACACCCGCGCGGGGCCCTCCTTCGGGATCACCGCGCCGCACAGGCACACAGCACTGCCGTCGGCAGAAAACTTGACGCCGTAAGCAGTTTTGCCTTCGGGCTTTTCGTCCTCGCTGGCGCAGGCTTCCCATGCCTTGCGGTCAATGGCGTAATCCAGATGCTCCGTGATCTCCGGACTCCACCAGCCCAGCCGCTCCCGGGCGAAGGTGTCCGGGTCCAGCTGTTCTGCTTCGCCCTCGATGGTGGAGAGCTGGATGCGCCGGCCCAGAGCCGGGTTTGCTGCGGCCCAGCGTTCCGGGTCCTTCACATCGCCGATCTCCGGCACCGAGAACTCGAACCAGGCGACCTTTTTGGCTTCGCCGTCCAGTGCGCGCTTACGCAGGGCACGGAACACGGTGCCCACGGCGTCGGGGCCGGGCGGTGTGCCCACATAGATGGTCTGCGGGTTCAGGCTGGCGGAAATGGCGGGCAGGAAAGAGCCCTGCGCGGTCTCGTCCAGCTCCTGTGCCTCGTCAAAGATCAGCAGGTCGCCGTGCTGGCCGCGTCCGCCGTTGCGGGTGCGGGCCAGAAACTTGATGCGGGCACCGCTTTTCAGGATGATCTGCTCCCGGCCAAGTGCCGTTTTGATCTCGGCCACATGACGGCGCAGCTTCGGGCTTTCAAAAAAGGCCCGCATTTCCTCAAAGGTCTCTGTGGCGGTTTTCTGCAGATGTGCAGTGTAAATGACCGTCTCATTGAACAGCAGCATCCCGGCTTCAGAGCGTCCCTGCACCAGCAGGCTCTTACCGTTCTGGCGGGGGACACTGCCGCCTGCTGTAGGCGCTGCCCATTTGCCGGACACTGTGCGGCTCATCCAGTCGTCCAGAATGTCGCTCTGCCACGGATCCAGCACCGTGCCGCCAGCCCGCAGGATGCGCACGGCGTCCTGCCCGTCAGTCGCCGGATACTCCGGTGCGATACGCGCGGACGGCTCCTGACTTCCCATCATGCTCTCGCTGCGCGAGGATCGCGCCGATCTCGTCCGTGTCATCCTTTGCTCCTTCGATCTCTTCAATTTCCCGGATGGTCTCCCGGTATTGTTTGGTCAGCTGGGGCAGGGCCCGGCAGTCCTTGCAGGCATCAATGCCGGTTGCCAGCACCTTTGCCAGCTGCTTGAGCTGCTCCAGCCGGGTGCCCCGGGCCGTGATGCTTTTCATGGTCGCCATAGGCCAGAAACACCCCCTTTCAAATTTTCCCTGTGTGTAAATCGGCGCTGACGGCACTGGGGGTCGCCGAGGGCGAGGGAGGGGTACCCTCCCCACCCTCACCAGCTGCCGTCTGAAACGTGCGGAATCCGCACGATTTTAGCCTGTTTTGGGCCGTTTTCGGCGGTTTTGTTGCCTTTCTGTGCATTGCAGAACCAATGTGCAGCCTGTAGGTTCGACCAATCTTCCGCAGCGGCCCGCGCGGACGGGTAGCCGAACTGTCTCCACTTGGACACAGGCTTGATCTCGTCCACTACAAAAGACAAAGGATGCTGTGCATCAGAAGGCTCATCATAATGGATCGGCCCGAAACGCCCATGACAGATGCCGCACTCGCAGCCCATTGCACGCAGCCGCGCACGGTGCTTGCGCCGCAGCTGGCCGTTGGCATAGCGCGGATTGCCCATACTGCACACCTCCTGCTTCATGGTCTGGCTGTAAAAGAAAAGCCCGCACAGATTTGTGCAGGCTGGATGCTTCCCATGTCTCTCCGGTATAGCCCGGGGCCTTTTCAGGGGTGGGGTATCTGCAGGAAGGGCAGGGTATAAAAAGACCCCGGGGGTGCTTTGCAGACCCGGGGGTATCAAAAAGCCGCCCGGAAGATCCGAACGGCGGAATATTCAAAAAACGCCCGGCTGGTGCATTCAGGCTGTTGGTCGGGAAAGGTGATCCTCTGTGTCAGCCGGGCGGCACAAAGCCCGCAGGGATGAAGGGAGTAAGTCTTTCCTGCGGGCTTCGGCATTTTAAATTTTAGCAGGGGTTGACAGTATTATCAAGTCCGGTTCGCTCCGGTTCAGTCCGGACTTTTGATATCCAGTCTTTTTATGGCCGCGCTGTGGCGCTGGAACATCTGGCTGCGGGAAATGCGGATGTTGACCGCGATGTCCGGCCAGTCCTCCAGCAGGATGTACCGCCGGAACAGGATCATGAAATCCACCTCATCGTCCAGCTGGCGGAACACCTCCATGATCTCGGCCCGGATGGCATCGCACACGGCAGACTGCGCCTCAGCGGCCCGGCGGGCCTCGTCGATGCGCTCCACGCTGCGGGGCAGAGCCTGTCCGTCGCCGCTGCCGCCCGGCACAGGGAAAAAGCGCTGGGTGGTGTGGGTGGCATCGGTCTGCAGCGTGGCCAGATCGTCCAGTTTGAGCAGCTCGAACCGCTTGGCCGTCCGGAACCGCCAGAGCCATGCCTTTTTCTCTTCGTAAGTCATTACAGTTCCTCCACCCGGACGAACACGCCGCAGGGGTCCGACCAGAATTTCTCCACGATCTCGCTGCACACCTGCGCGTCATCGGCCCAGAAGTGCAGGCGGGTCATTTCGTCCTTGAGGGCCTTTTCCAGATTGTCGGTGTCCGGCTTTGCGGTGCGCCAGCTGCCGCTTTTGCGGCCCTCGGCAGGGAAGCACCACTTGACCAGCAGCCGCACCGGACGGCCTGCGGGGATGGGCTTTTCCGGCGCGTGGGGTGCCAGATGGGCGTGGAGCTTGGCACGGGTCTGTTTCAGTTCCGGGCTGTCGTGGAGCACCGCGTGCGGCTGCCCGCCCTTCATGTAGGCGTGCAGCTGCTTTGCGTTGTGGGTGGTGGTGGGCGGCTGCATGGGGAGAAAGAATTGCATATACATGGGGTTCACCTCGTTTTTTCTTTTTTTCTGGTTTTAGCGCCAACGTGATGGGGAGGGTTCCCCGAATGGATGGGGGCTGTGGTCGCCCCATCCTTCGGGATACCCCATCACATACGGACGGATTATGCTATTATATATAGGCATTTTCCGTCCCGAATCCGTAGGAAAATGCGGCATTTTCCGAAATCCGTAAACGGAAGGCGGACGGAAGATGCTGGCATTTTACTGCTTTTGTACTCTGTGTAAATCAAAAATATTGCAGGATGTAATCAACCGGAACTTCCCGGTTCCTTGCGGCCTACATCGGAGCCATCGATCCAGTAGCCACCGTCAGCTTTCAGACGGCGGCGTACGGTGTCAGGTTTCAGGCTCATATACTCAGCCATGGAGTAGATTGTCACTTTGCCGTCCATCATGCAGGCTTCAAAGGCGGTGGACAGTTCCGATGATTTATCTTTTGCAAGCTTTTCACGGTTGCCCCAACGCTTTTCTGCACCACGGGAAGCCATGGACCGAAACTCTCCGTCCGGCTGCAGGTCCTCCAGCAGGCCGCTGTCCGGCTTGTGCACAGGGTAGTCGAACCAGAGGTTCACCGGGTCGAAGCGGGCGAACTCGCGCAGGGTGCCCTCGATGCGCCATGCGGTCATGCCGTCGGCCTTTTTCTCAGCAGCCGCGACCTCGGCATCGATGGCCCGCAGATCTGCAAGGCCCAGTTTTTCCTTTGCGATGGTCAGCATCCGGTGGCGGCTGAGGGTATCATCCAAGCCGTAGGCATCCGCATGACCGCGTTTGTCCAACATGGCCTTGATTACGCGGCAGGCTGCTTTGTTATGCAGCTGCTCCCGGATGGCATCGGTGGGGGTGAGCTCGGTCATGTCCAGCATGGCATCCGGGTCGCGGGCGAACACGCCGGAGCCGGATGCACGGTCCATGCTGCGCTTGCCGCCCTGCGCACCTTTTGAGTGGTGATGGCAGTAGATTACGGCGCAGTCCAGCGCGCGGCACACAAGGTCGAACTGGTTGCAGAACTTTGCCATCTGGTCGGCAGAGTTCTCGTCGCCGGTCAGAACCTTATAAATGGGGTCGATGATAACAGCAAGATACCCCTTTTTGCTGGCTCTACGGATGAGCTTGGGGGCCAGCTTGTCCATGGGCACGGACGCGCCGCGCAGATTCCAGATGCGGATATTGTGCATAACAGTCTGCATCTGTTTTTCGGGATAGCCGAGAGCTTTGTAGACCTCGACGAAACGATTGATGCAGGATGCTCGGTCCAGTTCCAAATTGACATAGTAGACCTTGCCCTGTGTGCAAGCAAACCGCCCCAGCCATGTCTGCCCGGATGCGATGGCAATACAGAGTTCAATTAGAGCAAAGCTCTTGCCAGCTTTGCTGGGGCCTGCCAGCAGCATTTTGTGACCCTTGCGCAGCACCCCGGTGATGAGGGCATCGGCTAACGGGGGAGGAGACAGGCATTCGTCACCCAGATCCTCATCCTCCGGCAGTTCATCGGCCTCAGCTTCCAGCCAGTCACACCATTCATCCCAGCAGGATTTTCCGATGTTCGTTTCCAGCAGCACCTGCCGTTTGTCACCGCGCGGGATGCCGGGCATCCGGGAAAGGCGGGAAGGGTTGCGGTTCTGCTGGTCGATGGTCAGGCCGTTTTTCTGGCAGGCGGCATAGAGATAATCCACCCGCCTGCGGTACTCGGCGTAGTCCGGGGCATCCACCTTCACGATGGCGTGGACGCTCTTGCCGCCGGAGTAGACCAGCGCGGCACAGGGCAGTTCCAGCTGCTTGATGATGGCCTGCTGCTTGCCCAGCTCCATGTTGTCACACTCCACGAGGGCGTAGCGGTAGGCAGTAATATTGGCATCCTTGCGTCCGGTGCCGTCCACAGGGTTGAAGCAGATCCATGCACCTACTTCAGGATCACAGTCGCCCACCACCTTGCCGAGGTCGCCGCCGCAGGCATCCAGCTCGGTGATGAGCTGCCCTGCGGTGCGGGTCCAGCTGCCTTTTGCAGGGCGGCGGCGGTCGGCGGCCATAAAGCTTTCGGTCACATAGGCCACATATTCGTCCGGCTCAAACAGGGCTTGCAGGTAGCGCTTGAGCTGGTCGGCGGGGTGCCACTCTGCGGGCAAAGTCAGCTCGTGGGCTTCCACCCAGCGGGGGTCTACCAGACGGCCTTCGGTCTGGGTACCGGCCCCGGCCCCGGCCCCGGCAGAAAGCTCGTCGTTCCAGTCCAGAGCGTGGCCTGCGGGGCCGCTCCATCCGTGAGAGTAGGCCAGTTGGAAAATGCTGCTTGCGGTGACGGGGCTGGCCCCGCCGCCGTGAAAGCTTTCCCATTTCTTGACGCACTCGCCCTTGTGATAGCGGCCCGCATCGCGTGTGCTCCACTGTTCCCAGATGGTAACGGGCAGACCAGCATCCTTCAGGGCCATGCCCACCATGAGCCATTCGTCATAGGTCAGGGCGGACGGGGATACGAAGTCCAATGCTTCCTTGAGTTCATTTTCATGTTCCATTCGCGTTACCATCCGAAGTCAATGTCTGATGTGGGCGGCTCCTGTGCAGGAGTGTAAGTCTTTGGGTTCACGCCCTTGGGCACGCCGCGCCAGCCCTGCACCGCAATGCGGTCGATCATGTGTTTGGCTGCATCGAAGCTCCACGTGCCCACGCTCTGGAAACCGTAACGTTCCAGCACGCGGATCTGCTTGGGTGTGGTCAAGCCTTCAGCGCGGCGTTTGTTCAACCGGTCCAGCAGCAGGGAAGCCTTACCAGCAGATTCTACAGCGTCCGGCAGGATGCCCATTTTCTCAAGAGCAGCAGTCTGTTCAGCGCTGGGCGGGCCTGCTTCCCAGCCAAAGGCCGGCACATATCCGGCAAGGTCTTCAGCCTGAATGCTCATTTCGTACTGCAGGGGGTCCACGAGACGGGCTTTTTTGCGGCGCTGTTCTTCCAGCTGTTTTGCAAGGGCTTCCTCCCGCTGGGTCACTACGTCCTCGCTGGCCTGTACGGCTGCTTCCTCGATGTCCTGCGGGCAGCCGCTCTCGGCCAGATTTTCGGTCATCTGCCGGGCCACGGCGCGGTCCTCACAGACCAGATCCGCCGGGCGGCAGAGCTCGTGCTTGTCGGTCATCCACAAAAAGTCGAGGAGCAGCAGGTCGGTCTTGTCCGGGGAAAGCCGGGTGCCGCGTCCCACCATCTGGCTGTACAGGCTGCGCACCTTGGTGGGCCGCAGCACCACCACGCAGTCCACAGACGGGCAGTCCCAGCCCTCGGTGAGCAGCATGGAGTTGCACAGCACGTTGTATTTGCCTGCATCGAAATCCGCCAGCGCTTCCTTGCGGTCGGTGCTCTGGCCGTTGACCTCGGCGGCACGGAATCCATGGGAGTTCAGCAGGTCGCGGAACTTCTGGCTGGTCTTGATGAGGGGCAGGAACACCACCGTTTTGCGGCCTTTGCAGCGCTGGGCCATCTCGGCGGCGATCTGTTCCAGATAGGGGTCCAGCGCAGTGCCGAGGTCTCCCACGGCGTAGTCCCCGCCGCTCATGGTGACAGAAGAAATGTCCAGCTTCAGCGGAATGGTCTGGGCCATGATCCTGCACAGATAGCCCTCTTTGATGGCATCGGTCAGCTTATACTCAAAGGCAAGGCTGTCGAACACCTCGCCCAGATTGCGCATGTCGCCGCGATCCGGCGTGGCGGTCACGCCCAGCACCTTGGCGCTGCCGAAGTAGTCGAGGATGCGGCGGTATCCGTCGGTAATGGCGTGGTGGGCCTCGTCGATGATGATAGTGCCAAAGTAATCATGAGGAAAGCGTTCCAGCCGGGCGGTGCGCTGCAGGGTCTGCACGCTGCCTACCACTACACGGAACCATGTATTCAGACAGGTGGCATCTGCCTTTTCCACCGCGCTGACAAGGCCGGTGGAGCGCTGCAGCTTGTCCGCTGCCTGTTCCAGCAGCTCACCGCGATGGGCCAGAATGAGCACCCGGTCACCGGCGCGCACCTGATCGGCAGCTACCGATGCAAACACGATGGTCTTGCCGGTGCCGGTAGGCAACACCAACAGGGTGCGGGTGTGGCCGTTCTCCCACTCGGCGTGGATGCGTTCACGGGCCTGCTGCTGGTAGGGTCTCAGTTCCTGCCCCATCAGAATGCCCCCTGCGTCCAGCCCTGAGTGGGTGCGGCCTTGGGTTCAGGCGGCGGCAGGAAGCGCTGCACCTCATTGCTCTGGCCGGTCTCACCTGTATGAGGGCCGCTCTGCTTGGTGTACTCCCGGATGCCCAGCTTGCACCAGCCCCGGGCACCCACGATCTCGTTCCAGCGGGGGCGGAAGGTCTCGCCCCGCTTGCACTGACCGATGCTCTCAAAGAAAGCGCCCAGCAGGCCCTGGGTCTTGGTGTGAAGATACAGGCGATGGGTCACGGTGGTGTCGCCCTTGGCCCCGCCGAAGATCTTCAGGGTCAGCTTTGCCATGGAGCAGGGCGGCAGCTTGGCGCTGCCCTCAAAGCGGGCACGCTCCATGCCGGTGACCTCAAAGGCATACTCGCCCTCGGGCAGGAGCACGAACTCCTGCTGCTCGTTGGTAAATTCGTCGTCCCAGCTCAGGGCGCGGTCGGTGGTGTTCATTTCGTTCATAAGTAATTACTCCTTTATTATAAAACTCCTTCAGTCACGCTTACACGTGCCAGCTCCCTCCTTGAGGGAGCCTGTTAAAACGGGATATCACGGTTATCCAGCACCATCTGGAACACCTGCGGCCATGCGGCGATCAGACAGCCCTCCACAAAGTCAGCGGGGTAGTCCTTGATGGGCATATCCTCCGGGAAATAGCCCCGTTTGCCCACAACGCCCTGCAGTTCTTCACAGCTGACCTTGTTGGCGCTCATCAGAGCGGCCAGCTTTTCGGGCACGCCCAGACTGAGCAGAACATTTTTCTCGGAGCTTTCCTGCAGCGGTGCGGGCTGCGGCTGAGCCACCGGCTTTGCTTCCTGCTGCGGGCTGGGCAGGATGTCGGCTTCCGGCTGGGAACGCGGCTGCGGTTCCGGTTTCGGTGCCTGTGCAGACATTGCGCCGGGGATGCAGGCGGCAATGCTGGCATAGTCAAAGGGTACTTCCTCCGGCAGGTCAAAGCGGTTTTTGGCATCCCAGCAGGGGTGATGCGCGGTGTACAGTACACGCCTGCCGCCGCTGGCCTTGCTCTTGGCGTTCTTGCCGTCGCCCACCTTTTCCACAACGGTCTTGTAGTTGGCGAACAGCAGCATATCGCACCACTCGCGCAGCAGCGGGGCCACCTGTTTGGAAGTTTTCATGCTCCAGCGGTCGTAGTTGCCCACAGCATCCGGCTGCTCAAATTTGGTAATAGCGGCATGGGCCAGCACCACCACGTTGTGCCCGGCCTGCAGAACCTCTTCCAAAGCGTCCAGCAGCTTGCCGAACTCTTCCTTAACATAGGTGTAGCCCTTGCCGTAGCCGAAATCTTCGATGCCGTTCACCTTGGCTTTGGCACACACGGCCTGAATGCACAGGCGTTCAGCCCAGTCGGCGGTATCAATGACCAGCGTGCCGCAGGGGACACTGCCCTTGCGTACCTCGGCCACCTCATCCAGCAGCATGGCCCAGCTGGTGGGCTGGGGCAGGCGCTTGACGCTCAGCCGCTTGGTGCCGCCCTCGGTATCGATGAAAACAGGATCCGGGAAATGGGATGCAAAGGTGCTTTTGCCGATGCCCTCCGGGCCGTACAGCACGGTCTTGACCGGGGAATCCTGCACCCCGGCAGTGACTGCATACTTGCTCATTTAGAACGCTCCTTTCGTCCAGCTTTTCTGCTGGGGCTTTTCGGTGACGGGCGGCAGGGAAGTTTCGGCATCCTTCACCATGCCGTCCTCAATGATGATCTGGCATTCACTGCCGGTGGAGACCCGGGTGGCAATGGCCTGCAGGTGTTCTGCTTCCAGCCATGCGGAGAACTCCTGCAGGGTGGTCATGTCCATTTGTTCCAGCTTGTCCAGCAGCACGAAACCGCAGTCCGGGTTCAGGCGGCGGACGATGGCCGCGGCCACCCGCAGCTGGTCGCTGCCGGACATATCCCGCCAGTGCTTGCCTTTATAGGTAAGGGTGCCGTCCTCCACGCTCAGCTCCGGCAGGGGCAGGTCGGCACCGTTCAGCAGGGCCATGCGGTCGGCCCGTTTCCGGGTGATGGCTTCGGTGAGCTTGTCGTAATCACTGTCATACTGGGCAGCTTCGTCCTCGGCCCGGGATTTTTCGAGGTTGGCGCGGACTTTGCGGTTGGTCTCCTCGATATCCCGGATGGATGCTTCCAGTTCGGCGGTGGATTCGTCCTGAAGCTGGGCGACGGTCTTTTGAGCGGTTTTCCGCTGATTGAACAGGCGGGTGTGCTTGGCGTCGAGCTCCTGATACTGTTGTTCCAGCTCGGCAATGCGTTCACGGGTGCGTTTCAGTTCGGCCACACACTGCTGCTCCTGACGCTCAAGCTCTGTGTACTGTGCCCGCAGACGCTGATTCTCGCCGTTGCGGGCCAGAATTTCCTGCTGCTGGCGGATGAGGTCGGAGGCGCTGACCGGCTCCTCCGGGGCATCCGGGTAGGAGATCAGCTCCTCGGCAAAGTGCTTTTTCTGCGCGGCCAGCTGGCCGGTGAAGGTGCGCTTGTCGTACAGGGCCTTGATCTCCATGTCACGGGTGTGCAGCTCGGTGCCGATGCCGATGATCCGGAGCAGGATATCCGCCTTTTCCTTGTCGGTGGCTTCCATGAAGCGGGGCAAGTCCAGCGCCAACGGCTCCACAAAGGCGTTCAGCAGCTGCTGGCCGCTGCGCCGCCCGGTGGGGTCAGTGACGGTCAGACTGGCATTCTTGCCCTTGCGCTCGACCACCACACCGTTGGAAAGCTTGACCTTCAGATGCGCCGGAGCCACTGCGCCGTCCCGTTGGGCAGCGTCCGGGCGGAAACGGTCGCCGCCCAGTGCCCATGCCAGAGCATCCAGAACACTGGTTTTGCCCTGATTGTTGTTGCCGCCCACGATGGTCAGGCCAGTGGGCGACGGCGTGAGTGCAACGGCCTTGATGCGTTTGACATTTTCGGCTTCCAGAGCCGTGATCTTTACAGACATGCGGATACCTCCCCTTGAGCGGATGCGAGTGTGTGAACGAACTGGTTGATCGCGGTCTCCCGCTGGTCGCCCGGCAGTTTGCGGAACTGCATTTTGGCGGACTGAACGATGCTGGTAATGGAACGACCGGCCAGAATGATGCTGTCGTAGGCATCGCGGGCGTCCTGTTCCTGCTGCGCCTTATAGTCCGCAGTCATTCCGGCCGCGATCTCGTAAGCTTTTTCGCCTGCCCGCCGGTCTACCTCTTCCTCGTCCACCACGGCGGCGATGGGCTGTTTTTTCAGGGCCGCATTTTCTTCCTGCAACTTGTCGGCCCGGAGCTTTGCCGCTTCGGCCACCTGCCGGGAGCCGGAAAGCTGATTCTCAGCATCCTTGGCCCGGGCTTCGGCCTTGCTCTGCATCTTCCATGCTTCCTCTTCGCGGGCCTCGGCAGAGTCGGCGCGCTCTTTCAGCTGGGCGTTCTGCTCTTTCAGGCCGCTGATGTCGGCAAGAGCGGATTCGTAGCGGCTTTCTGCTTCTTCCCGCTTTTCCGTGTCCTTATGGGTCTGGGCTTCGGCGCTTTTCACCAGCTCCTTGAAATAGGCATTTTCCTTGCGGGCGTTCTGAGCGGACTTCTCGGCGGCATCGGCGCGCTCTTTTTCGGCCTTGAGCTGGGCCATAAGCTCCTGATACTCTTTATAAGTAGTGATGTCACCGGTAAAAACGGCTTGCTTGACCACCTCCGGGGTGCTGGGCTTGGCCGCAGCATACAGCAGCTTCAGGGGCTGCACGTCCAGAATGGACTTGCCTTCAATCTGGATATTGCCGCACAGTGCGGCAATATTTACAAGGCGGTCACCGGTATCCCGGCTGATGCCGACGGTTGCACACCATTTGCCCCATGTGCCATTTTTGTTGTTAGCGCACAGGTCATGGGCGTGTTTCGCGGCCATGATACGGGCGGTAGTGCTAACGATAAAGGTCTGCGCATCCTGCAAAAGCAGGGCGTTTGTCTGGTCGTCTGCACCAAAGTCAAAGGTGGGTGCGGCGGGATTACTCAAAGAGCTGCCGGAGGTGGCGGATAGTGCAGCATTCTTTCCGGTTGCATTGCCCGGAGCATCGGAGCCGCTGGCAGCATCTGCCGTCTCCGTCGTAGGGCTTGACCCCTCCGGCGCTGCCGGGGATGCAGCAGTTTGGCTTTCCGCAGCAGTGGCAGCATCCAAACACTGTGTGGATGGGGTAGGGTGTTCTTCCACCGGTTCAACGGGCGCGTTCCTGCAGGGCTTGGCATTTTTCAACGCGTCCAGCATTGCGCAGTCGATTTCGTACTCATCCAACGGGGCGAACTCCGCGCCATTGGTCAGAAACGCCTGTGGGGTCAGATTCTTGTCTGCTGCCTTGGCCCGCTCGAATTTCTGCGTCATGAGGTGGCTTTCTTTCCAAATGCTGCCGTTCCAGTGCCAGAGCCGTCCACGGTAATAGGCATAAACCGTCTCGTTGGAAAGTTTGGAACTGATGATGTAGTCCGTCATACCCGCACCTCCGTGTCCTTGAGGCGGTCCAGCATCTCGGCCTGCACATCCTTGCTCATGGGCTGGATGTTGTTGCCCTTCCAGCCGTAGCAGAGGATGGGGCCGTAGATATGCTGTCCGCGATAGATACGGTTCAGGTCTCTGCCCATGATGCCGTACACCAGCACTGCCGGGGTGCGTGGCAGGACTTTCTGCTCACAGGGGCACCGCAGCAGTGCTTCGATGCCCTGCAGCGTGTCCGGCAGGGTGGTGACTACCGGTTCTTTGCCCGGTTCGATCAAAATTCCTTTCATTGTAAAACCTCCGATTTTGTGATATCATCGGGGTGATGAAGTCGTTCAAATTCATCATCCCTTGCAGCTCGTCGGTGTTGGCGCACCGGCGGGCTTTTTTCGTATAGTGCGTACCGGCGGCAGGCTGTCCACCTCGCTGCGGTCGATACGTTCCCGCGCAAATGTGTACTTGTAAGTTCGATGGCTGCCGCTGAGCCCATGGCTGACGGCAGACGCAAAGCTGTTCGCGCTCTTGTAGCCCAGCCGCCGGGCACACATCTCGGACGTGCCGGATGCCAGCAAATCGCCGGTCTTTGCGTCCCAGACGGTGTACCACATGCCGCTGGCAGGTTTTTCATTATGCGCCCTGTAATCCCTGCAATATTGGTTGTGGCGCTCTCTGCGGCAGGAAGCGCAAAAGCGCAGGTTGCCAGCAACATTTTCCATCACCTTGCCGCAGTCCAAACAAACGCGGGTAAAGTGCTTTCCTTTATTCATGGGTGGTGTCAGCCCGCCTTCCTGCCGCTCTTCACGGTATTGGCCTGCGGCTTGTGAATCTTGCGGCGGCGCTTCTCACGCGCTTCGGCTGCAAAGCCAAGCCGCATGAAGAAGATTGCCAGCAGGATCAGCACCATGGCCGTGATGAACGCGCCGTCCGAGACGGTGCCCAGCGTCTGGACAGTGCCCTCAACGCCCATGCCGTACAGCAGGCCCACGGCCCCACTGGCCACGGCCAGCCAGTACCAAACGCCAGATTTGATTCTCATGCGGATTCTCCTTTCTCAACAGTAGGGAAGAACAGCTCCCCGATTTCATCCTGCGGGATATCAAGCGTCTTG
>ENA-UEQP01001037-UEQP01001037.1-human-gut-metagenome-genome-assembly--contig:-NODE-1037-length-27839-cov-4.638967_pt1 | contig 27839 bp, 23 predicted proteins | sample MGYA00242951_ERZ507951 | MGnify/ENA primary metagenome ERZ507951 (study PRJEB26167, sample SAMN06115539) | human gut metagenome | host: Homo sapiens | place: China:Shanxi | collected 2015-11-18...
ATCTGTGTTTTGACTTCGCAAAACACGGACGTCCAAAAGTTCCCATGCAGAAACTTTTTCCCTCTCAAAGTATCAAAACCGAGGTACACGCCCCCGGTTTTAATATATTTGCTTTGCAAATATTATTTCATGCGCGCTGCCGCGCGGCTGCTGTTCCTGCATGAAAATAAACTTTATCAACAGACTGAACCGAGGACTTTGTCCTCGGTTCTGCTTTTATATTCTCTTGCCGTTGAAATTCTGCGCGGCGGCGGCACAGCCGCTCTCGATAATGCACGCAGCGGCGCTTACCGCATCCTCGCAGGCCTTGTCGATCGCCTTCTGATCCTCTTCGGGGAACCTGCCGAGCACCCACGCCGCAAGATCATAGTCCGGGCGCGGCTTTTCTCCGACACCGATCTTCACGCGAGGAAAATCCTCGCTGCCAAGGTGGTAAATGATGTTCTTCAGACCGTTCTGGCCGCCGGCGGAGCCCTTCGGGCGCACGCGCAGCGTGCCGACGTCAAGCGACACATCGTCCGACAGCACGATCACGCGCTCGGGCGGTATCTTGTAGAACGATGCCGCGTCGCGCACCGCCTCGCCGGACAGATTCATGAACGTCTGCGGCTTGAGGAACAGCACGCGCTTGCCGCCGAGCATGCCCTCCCCTGCGAGCGCCTTGAACTTCATGCGGTCGATCTTCTGGCCGCTGCGCGCGCAGTAGCTCTCGAGCGCACGGAAACCGGCGTTATGGCGCGTGTTGTCGTACTTGCTGCCCGGGTTTCCCAGACCGACAACGAGCCATTCGATCGGCTGCGCCGCTTTTGCGGTTTTTTCTTCCTCTAACTTCTTAAAAATATCGAATACTGACATGGTTTACTCCGAAAAAATTGACATTCTCTGTCGTTTCTGATATATTATTGACGGACATCGCTTCGCGGTTGGCACTCCTTGTGAAAGGAGTGATGCTTTATGAAGAAATTCGTGAGAATTTTAGTCTGTATCGCCCTTGTGCTTTACATTCTTGTCATAAAAGCGTACTAACCGCCCGGTTGCAGCCAGACGGTTAGTATTTTAAATTACTGTACCTAAAGGCCAACCGCATAGCGGTGTCCCTTATATTATCATTATACCCGCTCGTTTCCGCTCTGTCAAGGCGCGGAGGCGGGTGTTTTTTACTCTACGGACAGGATATAATAGTACACCGGCTGACCGCCGTTGATGACCGAGATCTCCATATCCTTGTTTGCCTTGTGAAGCAGGTTTTCGACCTCTGCGGCCTGCTCCTCCGTCACGCCTTCGCCGAAGATCACGGTCGCAAAGGCGCTGTCATCGGAAACCATCTCGCGCACGAGCTTTTTCAGCACGCTCGTCTCACGACCGCTGGCGCACAGCCTGCCCTCGCTGAGTGAAAGATACTCGCCCTGCTTGATCTTTTTGCCATCGAACTCGCTGTCGCGCGCCGCATACGTCACCTGACCGCTGCGAACATGAGACGCGGCCTCGGTCATCGCTGTCGCAAGCTCGGTATCCTGCTCGGCGTCCGGATCGACCGCGAGCATCGCGGAAATGCCCTGCGGAATGGTTTTGGTCGGAACGACGACCAGCTTTTTCTCCTCAGACAGATGAACCGCCTGCTCGGCCGCCATGATGATGTTTTTGTTGTTCGGCAGCACGAAAACGACCTCTGCCGGAACCGAATCGACCGCGCGGATGATGTCATCGGTCGAGGGGTTCATGGTCTGACCGCCCTGAACGACGGCATCTGCGCCGAGATCGGTGAACAGGCTCTTGAGGCCCTCGCCTGCTGCGACGGCAACAAAGCCGTACTTTTTCTCTGCCGGCACGATCACGCGCTCCTTCGGCGTGTCCGCCGTGCCCTCGATGACCTTCGCGGTGTGCTGCTCGCGCATATTCTCGATCTTTACCGTGAGGAGCGGGCCGAATTTCAGACCCTCCTCCAGCGCCTTGTTCGGCTGGTCGGTGTGCACGTGCACCTTTACGATGTCATCATCCTCGACCACAACGAGCGAGTCGCCGATATCGTTCAAGATTGCACGCAGACGGCCGACATTGCGCGCCTTGTCCTTGCGTTCCGCGATAAATTCGGTGCAGTATGTGAACGTAATGTCCTCGTCGCGAATCGCCTCGAAGTTCGCCGCCGCCCTGGCCGGCTGCTCGACCGTGCGCTCCTTATGGATGCCGCGCATCGCATCGAGCATTCCCTCTAAGATCGTGATAAAGCCAAAACCGCCGGCGTCCACGACGCCCGCCTTTTCGAGCACCGGGTTCTGATGCACGGTCTCCGCGAGCGCAGCTCTGCCGTGCTCGACGATCGCCGCGAGCACCTGCTCAGCGGAAAGCGAGTCGTCTGCCTGACACTGCTCTACCGTTTTCTGCGCCGCAACGCGCGATACGGTCAGGATCGTACCCTCTGCCGGCTTCATGACCGCCTTGTACGCCGTATCTACGCCCTCGCGCAGCGCAAGCGCCAGATCGCGGCCGTTCGCCGCCTCGGTCTCGCGCAGTTTTTTCGCCATGCCGCGGAACAGCAGCGACAGGATAACGCCGGAGTTGCCGCGCGCGCCGCGCAGCAGCGCCGAAGCCGTCGTATCCGCCGCCTTTGCAAGCGTCGGCTCGCTCAGCTTCGCCAGCTCGTTCATCGCCGCCGTCATGGTCATCGACATATTCGTGCCCGTATCGCCGTCCGGCACCGGGAAAACGTTCAGCTCGTTGATCTGTTCCTTCTGTTCGGTAATGGCGAGTGCGCCCTCGGTCACCATGGACTGAAACAGCGCACCGTTGATTTTCGTATCTGCCATCTAAAAAACTCTCCTAAATTCCCTTTCCGGGTCTTTTACCGCGTCAGAGCGCGGTCACTCCGTACCGTTTTACTCTTTTCTGCCTGTCTCAGGCACGGATGCTCTCGACGTAAACGTCTACATTCTTTACGTCCACGCCGGTCAGGCGCTCAACATGGTAGCGAACCTCGCTGATGATCGAGCGGCAGACGGTCGCAATATTTACGCCGTGATCGACCGCGATATGCAGGTCGATATTGACCCCGCCGTCGGGCGCTTCGGTTACCTTTACGCCGCGCGACTGGTTTTCGCGTCCGAGCAGATGCGCCAGTCCGTCCGTCATCGAGCGGATGGTCATGCCCTTTACGCCGAAGCAGAGCGAAGCTGCGTAGCCTGCAATGCCGGCGAGAACCTCGGTCGTGATTTCGATATATCCGAGATCGGTCTTGATCGTCATAAAAAAACCTCCCTGCGTCTGCTTTCGCATCAAATGATCTTCCGCTTTTGCGGAACCCATTCGTAGTTTACTATATCATATACTAAAATCACAGAAAATACAAGTACATGCACCGATATTGAACATCCCACCGGCAGAATGCAGGACAAAACCGTGCAGCAAAAGTACAGTTTTTCTGTTTTTCTTCAAACAAATGTTTGCATTCACTCGCGAAACACGATATAATAAGGTATAATTCCGAACACATGTTCCAACGGTATTGAGAGGGAGACCGCAGCATGAAAAAAATATCCGATAAACAGCAGAATATTCTTGATTTTATAAACTCGTTTTCCATGGAACACGGCTATCCGCCATCCGTGCGCGAGATCTGCGCAGAGGTCGGTCTGCGCTCGACCTCCACCGTGCACGCCCATCTGAAAAAATTGCAGGAGGCCGGCTATCTTGAGGCGAGCGACCACAAATCCCGCGCGCTCGCGCCGGTCAGCGGCGCCTCCATGGTGCCGCGCGTGCCCATTCTCGGCCGCGTCACCGCCGGCATGCCGATCCTCGCGGTCGAGGAGCACATCGGCTATGTGCCGTTCGAGCCGGCGGCGAGCGGCGGCAAATACTACGCGCTGCGCATCCGCGGCGACTCGATGATCGGCGTCGGCATCATGAACGACGACCTCGTCATCATCCGTCAGGACGCCGAAGCGCGCGACGGTGACATCGTGATCGCGCTGCTCGAGGACGAGGCGACCTGCAAAACGCTCTGCCTGACGCCGGACGGCGTATGGCTGCGCCCGGAGAACCCGGCGTACCCGCTCATCGACGGCACCGGCTGCCAGATCCTCGGCGTTGTCAAGGCAGTTTACAGAGAATATTGATAATGAAACTGTCGGCGAAACTTACGTTTCGCCGACAAGCTGTGTTCTTACTTCACAAAATATCTGAATGATTTTTATGAAAAACCACATATTTTTCGTATAACCAGACAGATTTTATTCGAAAATTTCAGCAGAGGAGACATCATGCCAGCCATCACAGACAGCGTACAGTTCGTCAAGGGCATCGGCCCGAAAAAGGTGAAGCTGTTCGAAAAACTGCATATTTCGACCTTGCAGGACGCGCTGGAGACCTATCCGCGTGACTATGAGGACCGCACGCAGATCACGCGCATCGCGGACATCGCAGATGAGGACCGATATGCCGTGCGCGCAATTCTCGGCACCGAGCCGAAGGTCAGCCGCCTCCGCAAGGGCATGACGCTCGTCAAATGCATGATCTTTGACGAAAGTGGCTCTCTCGGCGTCACCTGGTTCAATCAGCCCTATATCACGGCGCAGCTGCGCGTCGGGCAGGAATACCTGTTTTACGGCAGGGTGCAGGGCTGCGGCCGGGCGCGGCAGATGATCTCTCCGCAGGCGGAAAAAGTCGCGGAAAACGACCGGAATCCCGGCCGTATCGTGCCGGTCTATCCGCTGACCGCCGGTCTGACGCAGCGCGACATGGCGCGCGTGACCGAAGCCGCGCTCGACGCGGTGCCGGGGGACTGGCCCGACCCGCTGCCCGAGGTCCTGCGCGTCAAATACCGCCTTCCGGACGCTGCCGACGCGCTCGCCGCCATCCATCGCCCGAAAACCAGGGAAGACGTGAACGAAGCGCGCCGCCGCATGGTATTCGAAGAGCTTTTCCTGCTCTGCTGCGGCCTTCAGCAGCTCAAGGAGCGCCGCCGCGCAGACAGCGGCATCCGCTTCGACAGCAGCCGTCTGGACGATTTTTTCGCCGCGCTCCCGTTTTCTCCGACGGGCGCGCAGCGCCGCGCCATCATGGAGATCGCGGCGGACTGCGCCTCAGGCCGTCCGATGAACCGCCTCGTGCAGGGCGATGTCGGTTCGGGCAAGACCGTCGTTGCGGCGGCGCTTTGCGCGCTCGCGGCACAAAACGGCTGGCAGGCCGCCTTTATGGCGCCGACCGAGATCCTCGCCGCGCAGCATGCGGAAACCCTCTCGCCCATGCTCGGCAAGCTCGGTCTGACCTGCACGTTGCTGACCGGCTCGATGACCGCCGCGCAGAAGCGTGCGGCGCTCGCCGCCATCGAAAGCGGAGCCGCGAACGTCGTGGTCGGCACGCACGCCCTCATCCAGCAGAGCGTCGTTTTTCACCGTCTCGGCGCGGTAATTGCGGACGAGCAGCACCGTTTCGGCGTCGCACAGCGCGCAGCGCTGTCCGCCAAGGGCGAGATGCCGCACGTGCTCGTCATGTCCGCGACACCTATCCCGCGCACGCTCGCGCTGATCATGTACGGCGACCTCGATGTATCCATTCTGGACGAGACGCCGCCCGGCAGAAGTCCGGTCGAGACCTACGCGGTAGGGGAGAATATGCGCCGCCGCATCACCGCCTTCATCGAGAAGCAGCTCGCCGCAGGCGGACAGGTTTATGTAGTCTGTCCTCTCGTCGAGGACGGGGAAGGGGACAGCAGGCTCAAAAGCGCCGAGCAGCACGCGAAGGATCTTCAGGCGCAGCTGCCGCACCGCCGCGTAGCAGTACTGCACGGACGTATGAAAAACGCCGAAAAAGACGCGATAATGCGTGATTTTTCGGCGCAAAAGTACGATATTCTAGTTGCGACGACGGTAATCGAGGTCGGCGTGGATGTACCGAACGCGAACCTCATGGTCGTCGAGGATGCAGACCGTTTCGGTCTGTCGCAGCTGCATCAGCTGCGCGGCCGCGTAGGCCGCGGTACGCGGCAGTCCTACTGCGTCTTTTTCGGCGCAGACAAGGGCGCGACCGCCCGGGAACGGCTGAAAATCCTCTGTAAGACGAATGATGGCTTTGAAATCGCACGCGCCGACCTCTCTCAGCGCGGCCCCGGCGACTTTTTCGGCCGCCGCCAGCACGGTCTCCCGGCGCTGCACGTGGCAGACCTCGCCGCAGACCTCGCGCTCATGCAGAACGCACGCGAGGAAGCGGAGGCGCTGCTCGCGGCCGACCCGTCCCTCAGCGGCTGGCCTCTGCTGAAGGAGCGCGTTCACCGCATGTTTGCCGAGCGCGACGACGAAGCGTTTAACTGAAACAGGAGAAGAAGCTTCCGCATGGGAACTTTCAGACGACCCGTGTTCTGCGAAGTCGGAACACAACCTGTCGGAAAAACGGAGTTTTCGACAGGTAAAAAAAGCCCTCGTTTGCATTGCATCAAACGAGGGCTTTTACTGGATGATTTCCATAGATCCTCTTTTCTCAACGGGATACTCGCCGTTGTTTTGTATCAGAATTTCTATAGCATTATTATTTTTTTCGCATGGCCTTCAGTTTTTTCTTTCAACGTTCTGCGAAAGCTGTTGCCTTTACCGGTGAGAGATCAAACTGCGGTTTTGGTTTTCTCCTGAAATAAGGGGAATGATCATCGTGACTTACGGCATTGGAGTTCGTCCTTTACATTTCATTTGACAGATGGTGTAATTATCCTGCTTTTTACGAGTCTCACCCGACTTGATGAATATCAATTCGAGTCTTACACTTTCAAACTTTATATAAATGGGAAAATGTGCGGCCGCATCAGTGTTGTTGTCTGCCTGCCGCCGAAAAAACGTATTGTTCTGCCGCTTTGATATCATCTCCGCGTGCTGCGTTCTTCCTGCTCCACCATGCTCATCAGCATGCCCATCGGCCACTGGGTGCGCAGTTATTCGGCATCTTGCAGGTATCAATCGGATACTGTTTTCTACCATTCGGCGCATCATTTGAGGTTTATGGCCTTTGTTTTTGTTTACGAACCTTACTTTCCCGCTGCCTCGATCCGTGTTCACCGTCAGTCGTCATTCCGGATATTTCATAAAGGGGATCGCTTCCCCAAAGCTGCCGTGCGAACTTTGGTCAGAAACCGATCGCGCTTTTCAGGCGGTTCGTCCGTGTAGTCTGGAACCCGCGTTCTTTTTTAATAGCTATCACCTTGATCGTTTCGGTCACAGCGTCCTGGCGAGCCTCGTAAGCTTGCAGGATATTTCTTCTGTTACCATTGGACTCACCTCTTTCAAAAGATTTGGCTTTCGCCATCTGTTCAGAAAAGTTTCTGTCGGGTGTCGCCCGGGCCTGTGAGATAGGACTTTCGGCTTTGGGTGTTTGCCCTTTCCTTTTCTGTGACCTAATAATATCATCAATTCTGCACAACGTCAAGCGTTTTTTGCATAGTTTTTCTTTGCATAATGCACTAAATATTCCGACCATTTTCGTTGCATTTTACTCTTTTCTTTGAAGCCGCAGTTTGCTATAATGATATTGTTAGGCGCTGTATAGACAGACGCCTGTATATCGAATATCCACGAAGTGCAGGGGGGCCGCTCGGCTCCCTTTTTTAAGGAGGCTGCAACATGAGTGTTTTCAGTTTTTACATGCCGACCCGGCTGTTTTTCGGCAGCGGCGCGGTGAGCAAGCTCTCGCGTGCGCGTCTGCCCGAGGGCCGCGGCCTGATCATCACGGGCGGCTCGTCCACGACAAAGCTCGGCTATGTGGCGAAGGTCGCCGGCATTCTGAAGGAAGCCGGTCATGAAACGCTCGTTTACGACAAGGTAAAGCCCAATCCGACCATCGAAGGCGTGCGCGAATGCGCGGCGCTCTGCCGCAGCGAGAAGATCGCGTTCATCGTCGGTCTGGGCGGCGGTTCGTCCATCGACACCGCGAAGGCCGTCGCGATCATGGCGACCAACGACGGCGACTGGTGGGACTACATCCACGGCGGCACGGGCGGCGGCAAACGCATGGCGAAGGACGGTCTGCCCCTCGTCGCGATCCCGACCACGGCTGGCACCGGCACCGAGGCCGACCCGTTCACCGTCATCACCAACGGCGAGGAAAAGATCGGCGGCGGCGGCGAAAAATGCTTCCCGGCGATTTCGATCGTCGATCCGGATTTTATGATGACCGTTCCGCCGCATCTGACCGCATATCAGGGCTTCGACGCCTTTTTCCATGCCGCAGAGGGCTATCTCGCGTCGACTGCGACGCCCATGAGCGATATGTTCGCGCTTCAGGCCATCGAGCTGATCGGCAGGTCGCTCGCAGCCGCCGTCAGGGACGGCTCGAACGCCGAGGCGCGCGCGGACGTTGCGCTCGCCAACACGCTTGCCGGTTTTGTCGAAACGCTGTCCAGCTGCACGGGCGAGCACGCCATCGAGCACGCGCTCAGCGCGTTCCATCCCGACCTGCCGCACGGCGCGGGTCTTATCATGATCTCGAACGCCTACTGGAAGCGCTTTGCCGAGGTCGCGGGCGCACGTATGGCGGCCATCGCGCGCGCGATGGGCAAGGCTGACGCGACCCGTCCCGAGGACTTCCTTGCGGCGCTCGCGGAGATGCAGCAGGCCTGCGGCGTCAGGGAAGAGGACTGCGGAAAGATCGCGGAAAACGCCGTCGTTACGATGGGCGGTCTGTTCCGCGCCGACCCGCGCAGGCTCGAATCCGGCGAGATCGAGGACATCATCCGCGAATCCATCTGATCGTTACCGAGACCGCAGAGGGAATTCCCGTCCTTCTGCGGTTTCCTTCTGTCCGCACTGCGGTGCAGCGCACTTTTTTGCGTTAGAAATCGCTAATCCCGTTAGCTTTTGCTACTTTTTCGTTAGCATATGCTACTTTTCGCCGTTCTGACTTCCTTTGAGCGGACGGTTGTGCTAAAATTGGGAGAAATCCCGGAAACGGAGGTTCTGTCTCCATGCAGAACGTGTTATACTACTTCATCGCAGTCAGCGTGATCGGCGCTGTCGTCTGTGTTTACGACAAACTCGCCGCGGCGCGAGGCTGGAAGCGCGTGCCCGAGCGCACGCTGTTTTTCTGGGCGCTCGTCGGCGGCGGCCCGGGCGTCTTCGCCTGCATGCTGCTCATCCGCCACAAGACCCTGCACCGCATTTTTATGTTCGGCATTCCCGCCGTTATGGTGCTCCAGGCTGCGATCCTCCTCGGGATACACCATATTTTACTTGCGAGGGGATTTTTATGACAAAGGCACTCATTCGCCTTTTTATCAAAAACGCGGAGGACACCCGCTCGGCGGCCGTGCGCGAACAGTACGGCATTCTTTCCGGTGCGGTGGGGCTTGCGTGCAATCTGTTCCTGTTCGCGCTCAAGCTGACCATCGGTCTGGTGACGGGCGCGATTTCCATTGCGGCGGACGCCTTCAACAACCTGTCCGACGGACTTTCCTGCATGATCTCCATCGTCGGCTTCAAGGTCTCAAACCGCGAACCGGACGAAAAGCATCCGTTCGGCTACGGCCGCACGGAGTACATCGCCGGCCTGATCGTTTCGTTCATCATCCTGCTGGTCGGCTTCGAATTCTTCAAAACGTCGCTCGACCGCATCATTCATCCGTCCGCCGTCGCGTTTTCCGCGCTTCTGACCGGTATTCTGGCGGTCTCCATGCTCGTCAAGCTGTGGATGGGGCTGTTCAACACCACGCTCGGCCGCCGCATCGACTCGCCGGTACTCATCGCGGCCGGTCAGGACAGCCGCAACGATGTGATCACGACCTCGGTCGTCGTACTCGGCATGGTCGCGGGCCGTTTCACCCCGCTGCCGGTTGACGGCTATGTGGGCATTTTGGTCGCGGCGTTCATCATCTGGTCGGGCATCGGCATCGCGCGCGATACGGTAGCGCCTCTGCTCGGCGAGGCCGCCGATCCGGTCATGGCGAAGAATATCGAGCATATCGTGCTCGACTCCGAGCACATCGTCGGCGTTCACGACCTGATCATTCACAACTACGGCGCAGGCCGCGCTCTTGCCTCTCTGCACGCCGAGGTGCCGAGTGACAGCAATTTCGTCGCCGTACACGAGGAGATCGACGAGGCGGAGAAGCGCGTCTGGCAGCAGACCGGCGTTTATCTCGTCATCCATATGGACCCGATCGACGTCAACGACGAGCACATCAACGCGCTGCGCGAGCAGGTGGATGGCGTGCTGCGCGGCATCGACGAACAGCTCTCCATGCACGATTTCCGCGTTGTCGACGGCGAGCGGCAGATCAATCTGATCTTTGACGTTGTCGTGCCGTTCAGCTACGACGATGAGGGCAAGCGCAGGCTGCTCATGACGATTTACGACGATCTCAAGGCGATCGACCAGCGGTTTAACCCGGTGGTGACGCTCGATCACGCGATGTGAGTTTTTCTGCCCCCTCGGGGCAGGGGAGTGATAGCCGCCGCATCCGGGATGCTCGGCTAAAAAATGAAGGAGAGCACAGATGAAAAATCTGTGCTCTCCTTTTGCGTTATGCAAGGGTTTTGGCTTGGTTAATTTGCCGCGCATGACAGTGCGCGGCCAGCTATTATCGGCTTTAGTCCTTGTAGAATGCGCTGAAGCCCTTGTAGGCCATATAGAGGTCGAGCTTGGCGATGCACTCGAACGGAGCGTGCATGGACAGGACCGGAACGCCTGCGTCTACGGTATCGATGTTGCGGTTTGCGAGGTACATCGCGACCGTGCCGCCGCCGCCCTGATCGACGCGGCCGAGCTGGCCGGTCTGCCAGATGATGCCGGCCTTGTCGAAGATGCAGCGGATGCGCGCCATCAGCTCCGCCGTCGCGTCCGACGTGCCGGATTTGCCGCGTGCGCCGGTGTACTTGACCAGGGCAAAGCCGCAGTTTGCACGCGCGTCGTTGCGCTTTTCGGAGACCTCCGGATAATTCGGGTCGAAGGCGTTGCACACATCGGCGGACAGGCAGACCGAGTTCTCAAAGCACTCGTCGAGCAGCACATCCTGTGCGCGGCACAGATCGCCCATAAAAGTCTCGAACGCGCGGGACTGCATGCCGGTCACGCCGTCCGAGCCGATCTCCTCCTTGTCCACGAGCAGGCAGACGCCGGTATGCGCGGGCGTTTCGGTCAGGTCGAACAGGGAAGTGGCCGCCGGATAGGAGCAGACGCGGTCATCATGGCCGTAGGCGCCGACAAACGAGCGGTCGAAACCGATGTCGCAGGCGCCAAACGCCGGCACGCAGCACAGCTCTGCGGACAGGAAATCCGCCTCGGTCATGCCGTATTCGCGATTCAGATGCTCCATGACGGCGAGCTTGATCTTTTCGCTGCACTTTTCGTCCACGGTCTCGCTCGGGACAGAGCCGACGAGGATATTGAGGCCCTCGCCCTTGACGATCTCGGTCGCCTTCCTGCTCATCTGATTTGCGGCGAGATGGGGGAGGAGGTCGGTGATGACGAATTTCGGGTCGCCCGGCTTGTCGCCCACGCGGACCTCGACGCGCTTGACCTCGCCTTTGTCGCAGACGCAGACAACGCCGCGCAGCTCGAGCGGAATGGTAGTCCACTGATACTTTTTGATGCCGCCGTAGTAATGGGTCTTGAAAAAGGCCATGCCGTTGTCCTCGTAGAGCGGCACAGTGCGGATGTCGACGCGCGGCGCATCCAGATGCGCGGCGGTCAGGCGGACGCCCTCAGCGAGGCTCTTCTTGCCGATCACGGCGAGCATGATGCCCTTGTGACGGTTGATGCGGTAGATCTTGTCGCCGGCCCTCAGGGTATCGTCGCGCGTCCATGCGCGGAAGCCCTTTGCCTCCGCCATGCGTGCGATCTCCTTCACGGCGTCGCGCTCGGTCTTGGCCTCGTCGAGGAAGGTCTTGTAGCCCTCGGCGTAGGTCTGGATGCCCTGCCTGTCCGCCTCGGTCAGGCGGTCAAAGCCGGTCTTTTTGTCATAAAAAAGCTGTTCGGAAGTCATAGTTCATTCTCCTTTTGCGAAAATCCGAATTACTTCATGAGAATTTGATATAAAGCATCGGTATCCCGGTACAGTGTATCGAGATCGCCGTTGTTTTCGATGATATAGCCGCATTTTGCGCGGTAAAAGCTGTCCGGCGGCTGCGCGTCGATGCGCGCGCGGGCGGCCTCCTCCGGGAGATGGTCTCGCTCGATGATGCGCGAAACGCGCGTGTCATGCGGCGCGAGCACAGCGATGACCGCATCGCAGAAATCGTCCGCGCCTGCCTCGAACAGCGTCGGCGCGTCGTACAGCACGACAGGGCAGGCGCTCTGCGCACGGATGGCCGCGAGCGACGCCGCACGGATATAAGGCGTAGTGATACGGTTGAGAAGCGCGAGCCTTTCCGGGTCGGAAAACACGATCTTCGCGAGCTTCGGCCGGTCGAGCGCACCGTTTTCGTCCGTCACGCCGCCGAACGCCGTATCGAGCGCGTCAAGCATTTCGCGGCTCTCCGCGCAGAGCGTGCGGTACACCGCGTCCGCGTCTACCCAGCCCGCGCCGAGCGAGCGCATCCGCGCCGCAACCGTGCCCTTTCCCGTACCGCTGCCGCCGGTCAGTCCGATGATTTTCATTTGTTTCACTTCCATTGCTCTACATATGGTTTAAAAACATCATATAAAAGTATGGTATATTTGATAAACCAGTTAAATTGATCTACCTTTTTTGTTTCATCAAATATTGGAATATTTCTTTGCAAGCGAACACGACTTGCCTTCTTATTCGGCAGTGCCATCCACTCGAGTTGCATATCTATTTGAGCTTGAATATTTTCTCTATGTTTTTCTAAGTATTCAAAAAAATCTTGATCGTCACTGATATACAATTCTACGCGTTGTTCATTGGTCTGTGTATTGACATTCAATGAAAGCGAATATCTTGATGCCCCAATACTAAAAGTGTACCATGTCCTGACCGGAGGTTTTTTCAGTTTAAAATACTCGATAAACTTTTTGTTGTTTTGCGCATATTCATTAAAATCTGTCCAGTAATTTAGTAATCGAGATTGCAATTGTCCTTCGGTTGCAGATGTATTCTTTACTTGTTTCGCCCAATTATTAGGCTGCTCTAAAACATTAAAGTGCACTGCCGGAGACGAATCCCCGATTCGCCACAATTCCACTTCAACCAAGAAAAACGCCGTTTCATCGTCTGTATGCTCGTTCAGCCATTCCATTGCTCGACGGTGTTCTTCTCGTGCCTGTTTGATGATCCATACAATGATTTTTGCGCTTTTACCAGCCGCATAGGTAAGTAACTGACCCAAATGCGTATGGTTGGAACTTTCCAGTTGGTTTTCGATCACAACGGTATTATCGGTTCCTTCTTCAGAAGCCAATATATCCAAGCTGAACTTGCCTACGGCCGATTCACGCTCACGAAAACATAAATCAACACCGATAGCTTCGCCCAGTAAATTCAGATTATTTTCAAGCCAAGGTGTAAAATCGTATGCTTCATTAGGCCAAACCGTTCGCAAATCATATTCCCGCTTCAAGTCAGCCAGTTGTATATTCATTTTTACACCTCAACAACCGAGAACCCCGCCGCTTTCTTGATCCGGTTGGCGACGGCGAGGCCGAGCCCCTCGTCCGAGGGGCACTGCGCCCAGATTTGCTGAACGTCGGTATCGTCGAACGCGCGCAGACGGTCGAACACCTCGCGCGCCTGCGTGCCGAGGTCGTTCTCCGAGCCGAAGCACTCGACGACGCAGCCGGGGAAGCGGTCGCGGTACTCGTCGAAGCACATGACGCCGGTCTGCTCGCCGAGGTGGGCGGCGATATATGCCGCCGTCTTGTCCGGGTCGCCGCGCACGACCGTGACCGGCGCTTTCGGCGCGTAGTGGCGGTATTTCATGCCCGGAGCGGAAACCTTGACGTCGTCTCCGATCTTCTCGTACAGCGCGCGGTCCACATCGACCTCGCCGAGCACCGAGCGCAGCTGTTCGAGCGTGATGCCGCCCGGACGCAGCAGACGCGGCCGCTCGAGCGCGAGCGTGATGACCGTGCTCTCCACGCCGACGCCGCACGCGCCGCCGTCCAGCACCGCCGCGATCTTTCCGTCCATGTCGCGCATGACGTGCGCGGCCGTCGTGGTCGAGGGACGGCCCGAGGTATTCGCGGAGGGCGCCGCGAGCGGCACGCCGCTCTCCCGGATGAGCGCCCGCGCCATCGGGTGGGACGGCAGGCGGATGCCCACCGTATCCAGACCGCACGAGACCTCGTCCGGAATGCAGTCGCCCTTGGGCACGATCATGGTCATCGGGCCGGGCCAGAACGCTTCCGCGAGCTGTTTTGCCTGCGGCGGCACGCTCGGGCACAGGTCGTAAATCTGCTCGAAATCCGCGATGTGCACGATGAGCGGATTGTCCTGCGGACGGCCCTTGGCGAGGAATATCTTCTTCACTGCTTCGCCGTCCAGCGCGTTTGCCGCAAGGCCGTACACGGTCTCGGTCGGCATGCCGACCACCTCACCCTGACGGATGAGCGCCGCGGCAGTCTTTACCGCGTTTTCATCGGTTTCCGGGGTCAAAAGAGTTGTTTTCATAGATTTACACTTCCATCTTAAAAAGTGATATTTATCGGACACTCTCCCTGTTATACTCAAACCATCAAAAGGAGGTGCCTGTTATGGCAAAGAATAAAGATACTTTCGTCACGGTCACAGGCTTCAAGCACTATTACGGACTCACGCCGTTCCGCATCGGCCGCCTCATCCGCTGCGCCAAGGAGCCGGAGAACCCGTTCGACAGCGACGCTGTCCGCGCGTTCCTGCCCTGCATCGGCAAGGTCGGCTACATCGCGAACAGCCCGGACACCAGAGCCGGCGGCACGGAAAGTGCCTCGCGCATCTACGACCGCGTACCGAAGCGTTTTTACATCCGCGTGCTGTTCACGACCTTTACCAAGGTCATCTGCCGTGTCGAGCGCGGCGATATGAACGCGCTGAACCGCGAGTTCGAGCGCCAGTGCGTCGAGGACGGCGATACGAACTGGGACTGAAGCGGTTACGCTTCGCTCTGCTGCCGCAGCTTTTCCGCCGTGTCGGCGGCGATGAGTGCGTCTAAAATCTCGTCCATGTCGCCGTTCAGAAACTGGTCGAGCTTGTAGATCGTCAGCTTGATGCGGTGGTCGGACACACGATTTTCCGGGAAATTATAGGTGCGGATGCGCTCAGAGCGGTCGCCCGTGCCGACCTGACTCTTGCGGTCGGCCGCGATGGCGGCGCGCTGCTTTTCTACCTCGGCCTCGTACAGCCGCGAACGCAGCACGGACAGCGCTTTTTCCTTGTTTTTGTGCTGGCTGCGCTCGTCCTGACACTCGACGACCGTGTTTGTCGGGATGTGCGTGACGCGAATAGCGGACGAGGTCTTGTTGATGTGCTGACCGCCGGCGCCGGACGCACGGAACGTGTCGATGCGCAGATCCTTCGGGTCGATATAGAAGTCAAGCTCCTCCGCCTCGGGCAGCACGGCCACTGTTGTGGTCGAGGTATGCACGCGGCCCTGACTCTCGGTCTCGGGCACGCGCTGCACACGGTGTACGCCGCTCTCGAACTTGAGCCGCGAATACACGCGGTCGCCCGCGACGCGGAACACGATCTCTTTATAGCCGCCCAGCTCGGTCTCGGAACGGCTCATCACCTCGGTCTGCCAGCCGCGCCTGTCCGCGTACATCGTGTACATGCGGTACAGGTCGGCCGCAAACAGCGCGCTTTCCTCGCCGCCTGCGCCGCCGCGAATTTCGACATAGATGTTTTTCTCGTCGTTCGGGTCCTTGGGCAGAAGCAGGATTTTCAGCTCGTCCTCAAGCCGCGCGATGTCGCTCTTGGCCTGCTGGAGCTCCTCCTGCGCAAGCTCCTTCATATCCGGGTCGGACAGCATTTCAGTCGCGTCAGCGAGCTGCTGCTGCGCCCGCTCGTATGCGCGATATGCTTCGACAATCGGCTCAAGCTCGTTCCTCTCACGCAGCAGCCGCGCCGCGCGGGCAGGATCATCGTACAGATCCGGCGCGGACAGGCGCATTTCCAACTCGTCGAGCCGCGCGGACAGCATTTTCAGTTTCTCAAACATAATCTATCTCCAAATCGTGCAATTCACCAGCGCCCGGTGAGCATCAGTCCCATAATGGAGCAGTACTCCCGGCAGCGCACCGCCGCCCATTGACTGGGGTACGGCGTTTTCGCCGGTACGCCTGCATCGCCCAGACCGGCGTGCGCGAGCAGGCGGCGCGCCCGGGCGAGATGGTAGTCATTCGTGATGACCGCGACCGCCGCGCCTTCGGGCAGTAGCTTTTTCGCGTTCGCGATATTCTCGATGGTCGTACTCGATGTATCCTCCAGGATCAGCCGCGCCGGGTCGGCGCCGTGCGCCGTCATGTAGTCCCGCATAGCCTCCGCCTCGGTGCGCGGCTCGTCGCCGCCCTGTCCGCCGCACAGAATGGTGCGGCTCTCCGGATTGGCATCCAGCACGCCGATTGCCGCGTCACAGCGCGCGGCAAGCGCCGCTGACGGCTGTCCGTCCGGATTGACGAGTGCGCCGAGCGTCAGGTAATAATCCGCCTTTGGCGCGGCCGCCGGGTCATTTTCCTCGAAATGCACCCCGATGATGCAGATCTGCACGAGCGCGAACGTCAGCACAAACAGGCTGAAAAGCACCTGCCCCACGCGCGCCAGCACGCGGCACGCCCTGTATTTCTCGCGTCCTCGCAGCATCAGCCACTCCCCCGTGCAGCCGACCGCGAGCGCGATCAGAAAGATGCCACCGAACCGCGATGGTTTCCAGGTAAGCTGCGGCACGCCGACAATCACGCACAGCACCGCAAGCCCTATCCATACCCTGTATTTTTTCACTGCATTGCCTCCAGTTCCGCCGCAACGGCCTCCCATTCGTCCATTTTCGCAGCAAGCTTTTCGTCGCAGGTCTCCTTTTCGGTCATCAGCTCGAGCAGACGCGACGAGTCGGACGCCGCATCCACCATCTGCTGCTCCAGTTCGCCCGACTGGGTCTCCAGCTGCGAGATCTCGCGCTCGAGCGTGCTCAGCTGCTTCTGAAGGTTTTTCGTACCGCCCGTGCGCTTCGGCTTTTCGGGCGGCTTCGGCACATCATCCAGCGTCGGAACAGCTGCCTTTTTCTTCTTCGGGACGGGTGCAGTCTCCGCCTCAGGCAGTGCGCCGCCGCCCTTTGCGCGCCAGTCGAGAAACGCGCTGTACGAGCCGATAAAGTCGATGAGATGGCCGTTTTCGAGGTACAGCACGCGCGTTGCGAAGCGCTCGACAAAGTAGCGGTCATGCGAGACGAACAGCAGCGTGCCGTCGAACGCCTCGACGGCCTCCTCGATCCATTCACGCGAGGCGAGGTCAAGGTGGTTGGTCGGCTCGTCGAGAATGAGCAGATTGAGCGGATCGTACATCAGCTCGCACAGGCGCAGGCGGCTTTTCTCACCGCCGGACAGCATATCCACTGTTTTCATCTGCGTTTCGCCGGTAAACTGGAACGAACCGAGACGGTTGCGCGCGACCTGCATGGAAACGTTCTTGTCGTAGATGAGCGTGTCGATGAGGTTGCGGTGCGGATTGGAAAAATGCACCTGCTGCGGCAGATAGGCCGGCTTGAGACCGACGCCCTTGCGGATAACGCCGCTGTCCGGCGTCTCCTCGCCGAGCAGGATCTTGAGCATGGTGGTCTTGCCGGCGCCGTTCGCACCGAGCAGCGCGACGCGCTCGCGGTTGCGGATGTTGAACGATACGTCATGTAATATTTCACGGCCGTCATAACTCTTTGTAATATCCCGTACCTTGAGCACCTCCTCGGTCTCGTAGTTCGGATCACCGAAGGTAACGGTCATTTTCTTGTCGGTTTTCGGCCGGTCTGTGACCTTCATGCGCGCAATGCGCTTTTCGATAGACGCGGCACGCTTGGCCAGATGCTCGGTGCCGTGCTCATGCATGGAACGAGCGGTCGCTTCCAGACGTTTTTTCTCGGCCAGCTCGTGCTCATGGTGCTTGAGCTGTTCCTCGCGGCGGCGCTCCCGCTCGACCGCATAGTACGAGTAGTTGCCGTTGTAGAAATCGCAGGTGCAGTCGTGGATTTCGATGACGCGGTCGCAGCACTGGTCAATGAACCAGCGGTCATGCGAAATGATCATGACCGTGCCGCGGTAGCTCTCCAGATAGCTGCCGAGCCAGTCCACCGCGTCCATGTCGAGGTGGTTGGTCGGCTCGTCGAGCAGCAGCACGTCGGTCTGCTCGAGAATGATGCGCGCGAGGTTGATGCGCGTTTTTTCGCCGCCGGAGAGCAGACTGAATTTCTGCGAGCGCATCTCCTGCTGAATTTCCAGACCGTTGCACACGCGGTTGATCTCGTAATCGCGATTGTAGCCGCCGAGGATTTCGAGACGGGTCTCGAGCTGCGCGTAGCGCTTGAGCAGGGAGGCATCGTCCGGCTTGCGCGTCATTTCGTCGGTCAGCTCGTCCATTGCTGCCGCGACCTCGTCCGACTCCTTGAACGCGAGCCGGAGGATGTCCTCGACGGTAGACTCGGGCGGAAAATCCGGCATCTGGTCGATGACGCCCGCCGTGCGGCCCTGTCCGAAGCCGACGTGGCCGCCGTCATACGGCAGACGTCCGGTCAGGATGTTGAGGAGCGTGGTTTTTCCGGCGCCGTTCGCGCCCAGAATGGCGACCTTCTCGCCCGGCTGTATGTCAAAGGAAATATCCTTCAAAATCAGGCGGTCGCCGTAATATTTGGTCAAGTTCTGTACGGTAATATCAGCCACAGAGGGAAACCCCTTTCATTGCATTCTTATTCAGAATATATTATAGCACAATATTCGCGCATTTTGGAGAGATAAAACAGGGAAAAACGAGATTTTTCCGAAAAAAGCAAAAGAAAAAGCAGCCGCTTTTCTGCGGCTGCTCACCCCGCGCGTCAGCGCGGCATTAAATAGAATTTGCGCAGCAAATTCATAATTTCCGGGGGCGTGTACCTCGGAAATTATACAAGGGACGAAAAAATGTGCCTGAAAGGCGCGGTTTTTCGTCAGCTTCATTCGAAAGCGTGCTTTCGAATGAAAGGGCGTTAGCCCTCGTAATCGGCCTCGTTCTCCCAGTTGTGCCATACGGCCTGCACGTCGTCGTTGTCCTCGAGACCATCGAGCAGCTTGCGCATCTGGGCCATATCCTCTTCCTTCTCGAGGGTGATGTAGTTCTGCGGAACCATCTCGACCTGCGCCTCGACGAACTCGTAGCCGAGCTTCTCGAGCGCCTCGCGGACAGCAGAGAAGTCGTCCGGCGCGGTGTAGATCTCGAAGGTCTCCTCGTCAGCGAGGAAGTCCTCTGCGCCTGCGTCGAGCGCCTGCATCATAACGGTGTCCTCGTCGAGGTCGCCCTTCTCCATGATGATAACGCCCTTTTTGTCGAACTGCCACGATACGCAGCCGGAAGCGCCCAGACCTGCGCCGTACTTGTCGAACAGGTGGCGAACGTCTGCAACCGTGCGGTTCTTGTTGTCGGTCAGCGTCTCGACAACGACTGCAACGCCGCCTACGCCGTAGCCCTCGTAGTTGTTTGCCTCGTAATCGACCTGGCCGTTCGCGCCGGAATACTTATCGAGCGTGCGCTTGATGTTGTCGTTCGGCATGTTGTTTGCCTTTGCCTTTGCGATGCAGTCGCGCAGACGGGAGTTGAAGTCCGGGTTGGCCGAGCCGCCCTCCTTGATCGCGATCGCCATCTCACGGCCGATCTTGGTGAAGATTTTAGCCTTCTTTGCATCGTTTGCGCCCTTGCGCTTGGCGATGTTGTTCCATTTCGAATGTCCCGACATGTTAAATGTCCCTCTTTCTATCAGCAAATAATATTAAACAATAGCGCTGCGTCATAATACGCACAACAATTTTATCAGCTTTTGCGCATTTTCGCAACCCCTTGCCGTATATTTTTCGGCTCCTCCGTGCAGACTATGAGCGAAACTTCAAAATCAGGAGGCGAAAACCGTTATGAAACGCAATCAGTATCAGGAAAAGCAGAACCAGTCTCAGCAGAATCAGCAGGACCAGTCTCAGCAGAATTCCCAGAACAAAAAGAACGGCCAGCAGCAGGGCTAAGACTGTCGAAAAACTGACGTTTTTCCGACAATCTGTGTTTTGACTTCGCAAAACACGGACGGAGAAAAGTTCCTATGCAGAAACTTTTCTCTCTCTCATAGTATAAAAACCGAGGTACACGCCCTCGGTTTTTATGCAGCCACTCCGTGACTGCTTTTTCATGCGCGCTTCCGCGCGTCAGCTGATGTAACGCAGAAACAGAGCTTCATCGAAAAAAATAAACCGGCGTTTGCCGGTTTATCCGAAGAGCAGCTGTGTGACGGTACCGCCGACGGCGGCGAGGACGAAGGTCGCCAGAATGACCGGCACGGCTCTGCGGCGGCCCTGCTTTTCGCCGAGGAGCACGATATAGCCGAAGCCTGCACCGGTCGACAGACCGGCGACCAGTGCGCCGAAGCTGATCGTGCCGCTGACGTAAAGCTCGCTTAAAAGCACGCTCATCGCGCAGCTCGGCACCAGCCCGAGCACCGCGCACAGCAGCGGCTGAAAAATGCTGCCGCCGAGCAGGACGGAGGCGAGTCTGTCCTCGCCGACTGCGAACAGCACGAGATCCAGCGCGAGCAGCACCGCGAACAGGAAGAGCGAGGTCTTGAGCGTATGGCCGAGGATGTTCGGCAGCGGTTCACCGCAGCCGCAGGCGTTCAGCTCGATCTCGAGCGGCTCGTCGAGCTTTACCTCGCGCCTGCGGAACACGGTACAGCGCAGCAGGTAGCCGCCGAGTGCGGCAAGAACGAACTTGACGATGAGCAGCGCGAGGATGTTTTTCGCGGATGCGCCGCCTGCCAGCATCACGGGCACGGCCTCGTCCGAGGTCGCGAGGAATACTGCGACGAGCGTTGCCGGGGCGAGATAGCCGGCGGAAAACAGTGCGCTCGCGGCGGCGGAAAAGCCGCATTGCGGAATGCTGCCGGCCAGAGCGCCGACCGCCGGTCCGAACTGCGCCGTGCGCGAGAGCAGGGCGGGCGTGTCGGTCAGCCGGTTTTCGATATAATAGAGCAGTGCGTAGACGAGAAGCAGCAGGGGAACGGTTTTCAGCACATCGAAAAACGCATCCTGCGCGGTCGAAAGTACAGCAGTCATGTCATTTTTACCTCTTCATTCAGATTGCCGTCTCTGCGGCGGCAGAACTCAGTATACCACATCCCTGCCGTTTTCTGCAATCGGGATTTGCAGCGTGCGGCCGGATTTTCAAGAAGGAAACGATATATTTTTATGAAATTCAAAGAACTGAAACTGAACAAGAATATCCTCAAGGCGCTTGCGGAGGCCGGCTATGAACAGCCGACTCCCATTCAGGAGCAGTCTATCCCGTCTGTTCTCGAGGGGCGCGATCTGCTCGGCTGCGCACAGACCGGCACGGGCAAGACCTGCGCGTTCTCCGTGCCGATCATCCAGCGTCTGGACGAGGACGCGGGCCGCGGCATCCGTGCGCTCATCCTCACCCCGACGCGCGAGCTTGCGCTCCAGATCTACGAGAACGTCTGCCAGTATGCGCGCTATATGCCGGTGACGGCGGCGGTCATCTTCGGCGGCGTTTCGCAGGTGCCGCAGGTCGAGGCGATCGAGCGCGGCGCGGACATCCTTATCGCGACGCCGGGCCGCCTGTGGGACCTCATGGGTCAGAAGATCGTCAAGCTGAACAAGGTCGAGACCTTCGTCCTCGACGAGGCCGACCGCATGCTCGACATGGGCTTTTTCCCGGACGTTAAGCGCATCGTAAAGCAGCTCCCGGCCAAGCGCCAGACGCTGCTGTTCTCCGCGACGATCCCGAACGAGATCGCCGACCTTGCGGAGAGCATGCTCAAAAAACCGGTCAAGATATCGGTTACGCCGTCCGCGCGTCCGGTCGAGAAGATCGAGCAGCAGGTCTACTTCGTTGAGAAGGCGGAGAAGCGCACGCTGCTGCCCGAGATCATCCGCAGGGCGAACGTGCATCAGACGCTCGTCTTTACCCGCACCAAGCACGGCGCGGACCGCGTCGCGCGCGACCTCAACCGCGCGGGCATCCTGACGCGCTCTATTCACGGCGACAAGTCGCAGAACCAGCGTCAGCGTGCGCTCTCCGACTTCAAGGAATGCAAGATCGCGGTGCTCGTGGCGACCGACATCGCCGCGCGCGGCATCGACATCAGCGAGCTGCCGCTCGTCATCAACTTCGATCTGCCGAACATCCCGGAGACCTATGTGCACCGCATCGGCCGCACCGGCAGAGCAGGGCAGGAGGGTACGGCGATCTCGTTCTGCGACAAGTCCGAGCGCCCGTACCTTGCGGATATCGAAAAGCTGACCGGCATCCGCATTCCGGTCGCGGGCGAAATTCCGCACGACGAGTCCAAGGACAAGGAGAAGCTCGACCGTCAGCGCCGCGCCTCCAAGGCGTCCAACCGCCGCCGCGATACGACGAGCGAAAATGCGTCTGCGGAGGCGGTAGCCGAGGAGGCCGAGCGCGAGAAGCAGGCAAAGCGCAAGGCGCGCACGGCGCGCGCAGCGGCATCCGGCAAAAAGCCGCGCCGCGAAAAGGAACAGGTGAAAAAGCAGGAGCAGCAGGCGAAGTCGGCCGCACCCCGTGCGTCCCGTTCCTCGCACCGCCGCCGCGATCCGTATGCACGCTTCGAGAAGAACGAGCCGCGCTTTGACGCGCACACGCCCTCGCGCGCTTATGCGCTGAGCGACGAGGCCTCCGAGCGCATCCGACAGAAGGTCGAGGCCGCACTCGCAGCGCGCAATGAGCGCCTGCTGAACGGCGATAAGGCCGAGAACAAGCCGAAGAAGAGCGCAAGAGGCGGCCGCAGCGGCAGAAACGGCCGCGGTGCGCACAGCAAGCACCCGGCACAGGAGGCACAGGCAAAGACGGCGGATGCAAAGCCTGCCGCACCGCGCCGCCATCACCGCCGCCGCACGCCGAAAAAGCCGCAGCAGCAGAAGTGAGGGGACTTCGCAGCTGAGACAAACAGAGAGAACGGCCGCCGGGAGGGAGAGAACCGGCGGAATCGGTAGAGATAAATACGAAAGGGACGATTTGGGACCATGAACGGCGCAAAACACCGCTTTTCCCTGATTTTGACCTGTCTGCTGCTGACGGGTCTGACCGTCGTCTATCCATTTCTGCTGTATACGGACAATGCCTTCGTGACCAAGTGGCGCGAATGGTACATCGAGACGGCAATGGGTACGATGACGCATCAGTGGCTCGCCACGAGCTTTATTCCGCACGACATGATCGAAAAGGTCATGACCAAGCGCTATCTGATGAACCAGAAGCAGGCCGGCGCGGAGAGCTTCTGGGACTTCACGCTCGATACGGACGGCGAGGAGCAGGCCATCAGTCCGAAGGCCAGATTCTACAAGCTGTACAGCGAGCTGGACGAGACCGAGTTCGAGAGCTTCCTCGACAAAAATCCGGACATCAAGGAACAGGGCTACGAGGCCTTTGAGTTCGATTTCATCGGTGACGCGACCAGGAAGGGCTACGACACCGGTCTCAAGACCAGACAGGGCGACCCGGTGTTGGCGCTCGATGTGAAGCACGGCATCCTTATCGTTGAACAGACGGGCGAGGACGCGCTCGGACTGGAATATGCAGGCAAGCTCGCACTCTGCAAAAAGCCGGAAAACGTCTATGTCGGCACCTGCGAGGGTCTCGGCGACTACGGCTCATATGTTTCCGAAATTGCGGACCGGTACAGCGCAACGCTCGGCATCAATGCCTCCGGCTTCGCGGATTACGAGGGCAACGGCACGGGCGGTCTGCCCTACGGCTTCCTCAAGAGCGAGGGCACCGAGCTGCAGGGCGCGGTCGGCAACGGCTGGAAGATCATCGGCTTCGACGAGAGCAATCATCTTCAGGTCGGTGAGTTCTCGGACACGAGCGGGCTGCGCGATGCGGTCGAGTTCCATCCGGCGCTCATCATCAACGGCCAGAACCTTGTGGCCGGTACGGGTCTGAACGATCAGCAGCCGCGCACCGCCATCGGTCAGGCCAAGGACGGCACGGTGCTCATGCTCGTCATCGACGGCCGTCAGTTCCACTCGTTCGGCATTTCCATCGAGCGCTGCGGCGAGATCATGGGCGAGTACGGCGCGTATCAGGCGTCCATGCTGGACGGCGGCTCGTCCTCGGTCATGGTCTATAAGGGACGCGAGATCACGAGTCCGACCACACTCTCGCAGAATGAAGAGGGCAGAACCCTGCCGGACGCATTCCTCATCAAGTGAGAATAAAAAGAGAAAAGAAAACGGCTCCCGGTGAAAAAACTCACCGGGAGCCGTTTGTGTTATTGATGCAGTTTATTGTACAGACGCTCCATCGTAACGAGCGCCTGCTCGCCGGTATAGCCGCCGGCAGGATGGAAGGCGTTGTTCTCCTCGCCCTTCATGATGCCGATCTCGCGCATTGCATAAATGCTGTCGCGCGACCACGCGCCGAACTGCGCGTCATCCGTATACTGTTCGCGGCTTTCCGCGGTCTGCGTGCCGCCGAGGATTTTGTAAAGACGGTTCAGCGTGGCCGCTGCCTCCTCGCGCGTGATGGTCGCACAGGGGCGGAACGTGCCGTCCTCGTAGCCGGTGACGATGCCGAGTGCGGCGGCAAGCCGGACGTTCTCATCGTCGCAGTCGCTGTACGGCGTTTCGTCCGGTGCAGCCTGTCCGTCCGGCGTGAGCACGCGGTACAGCTGCACCGCCTGTGCGGCGAAGTCCACGCGCGTGATGTCCAGACGCGGATAGTGATAGTTTACAAGGGACAGACCGTGTTTGCCGGCGCTGTCCACCTCGGCGGTCGTCCATGCGCTGTACTGGTCCAGGTTTTTCGGCAGGGCGGTCTCGCCGCCGTCGGGCGCGATCAGATAGAACTTGTCGCCGCGTTTGCCGATGATGCGTGTGTAGTTCCACTGGATGCCGTCAAAATCGTTCGCGCTGACGAATTTGCCGGTCGTATCGATCAGACCATATTTGCCGTTGCCGTATGCGCCGTACTTGATCGAGCCGTCCCACAGCGTGCTGCCGGTCTGAACAGCCATCAGGCCGTCATGGAATGTCGGAGGCGTGACTGCGATGCCGCCGTCCAGATCGCCGCGCACGACGTTCATGTTGCTGTCGAGCAGTCTGTACTGGAGCACATCGTACTGCGTAACGGTAGGCTCTTCATAGAAGATCACGTCGCGGACCGGCTTTTTCTCGTAGACCGCGAGAATGTACATTCCCTCACCGGCGGAGCAGATCATGGAGCCAGGAAGACCCGACGCCGCCACGGTGAGGTTTCCCTCGGTGTCGGAGAACCAGCAGTCGAGCGTATTTGGCTCCTGTCCGCTTTTTGTCAGGAGGAAGGTATCGTTTTCGAGCCGTTCGACCGTAAAATATTCGGGCGGTACAATGACCTTTCCGGTCTGCATGTTGATGATTCCGTGGTTATGGCTCGAACCCTCCGTCGAAAAATACAGCTCATACAGGTTTTTCTCCGGCATAAGCGAATAAATCGACGCATAATAGTCATCGGTTTTGTCATAAGCGTAAGTATCGCCCGTCTGCCACTGCTGCTGAAGATGCGTCACAGCTGTTTCGAGCAGCGCGTCCCGGTCTGCGGTATCCGCTGCGCCCGCGCATACGGCCATGCTTCCGGCGACCAGCGCCACCGCGAGAAAATAACGAAGTCTGCTCATAAGTTTTCCTCCTTTTATTGTACGGTTTCTGCCTACAGTATACCATAGAAAACTACAGTATACCATAGAAAAGAGAAAACAGCGGCAGAAATATAAAAATGAGGCTGTCGGAAAAGCATAGCCTTCCGACAGCCTCGATACATTCTGGAGCAAGGTACGGGAATCGAACCCGCCTCTGTGGCTTGGGAAGCGACCGTTCTACCGATGAACTAACCTTGCATTTGCTGTCCGAGCATCCGGACAGCAGTATTATTATACCGTTTTTCCCCGTCTCTGTCAAGAATATACGCAGCAGTTCGGAACGGTGAATCGGAAATTATCGAGATGACACCGCTTTCTCAGTCGGCCAGGATCTTCGGAGTGCTGCGTAGGAGATTAAAAAGTTGGCGAGCCAGCCGGCCGGTACAGCGAGCCAGACAAACGCAATGCCGAAACGCGGCGCGCAGATCAGGGCAACGGACAGACGGATCGCGAGATTTACCGTGTTTGCGGCGAGGAACGGGCGCATGATTCCGAGTCCGCGAAGAACGCCGTCGGTCGCCATCTTGATGCCCATAAAGATAAAGAAGAAACCGAGCCATCTCATGTAATCCCCGGACACCTGATAGGCCAGCGCGGTTCCGTCTTTTCCGAGGAACAGCGAGGAGATCTGCGTGTGCAGCGTTTCGATGACGATAAAGGCAAGGACTGCGAAGCATACATCCAGCAGCAGTGCGGCATGATAGCCTTTTTTGATGCGCTGTTTTTTCCCGGCGCCAAGGTTCTGCGAAACATACGGCGAGACCGCATTGCCGATGGATACAAAAATCAGAGAAAACACATTTTCCACCCGCATCGTCGCCGCATAGCCCGCGAGGGCCTGTGTGCCGAAGGGGTTGACGACCGCCTGCACGAGCATCATGCCAATGGACACGGTAGACTGCTGAAGGACCGACGGGACAGCGATTTGAAGCATGGAACACAGCTCCTGCCCGTCAAACCGGTGAAAAGCGCTCTTGTAGCGCCGCATTCGCCGAAGCAAGATCAAAAGCGACAGCACAGCGGAAATACCCTGCGCGATCAGTGTCGCAAGCGCCGCGCCGAACACGCCGAGGCCAAGACCGGCTACCATCCAGAGATCCATGAGGATATTGAGGACGGACGAGAAGATCAGCAGTCCCAGCGGGATTTTTGATTCGCCGATGGAGGTGAACATCGTTGAGAGAATGTTGTACATAAACAGGAACGGAAAGCCTGCGAAATAGACCCGCAGATACAGCACCGCCTCCTCCAGTATATCGGCAGGAGTTTGCAGTCCGCTCATCATCGCGTGGGAAAAGCCAAAGCTAAAGACTACGAGAATGATGCTCAGAACAAAAAAGCTGAGCAGGGAGGTTGACACGATGGTTTTCATTTTGCCGTATTCTCTGGCGCCGAAATAGCGACTCACGAGCACACCGGCGCCGACGCCGGCTCCCATCGCCACGCAGATGAAAACATTGGTCAGGGCAGCGCAGGCGCCGACCGCTGCAAGAGCAGAGGAGCCGACAAACTGACCGACGATGATGGAGTCAGCCATATTGTACACCTGCTGAAAAAAGCTGCCGAGAATCATTGGCATTGCAAAAACTGTAAGCGCCTTCAGCGGCGCATCTGTGATCAAATATTCATCCTTCGACATGATCCTTTTCCTCCCCGGAGTTCCGTTCTCTATTGTATCATATTTCGACTGCATATTCCACCCCGGCAGATTGCAAGCAGAGAGGAAAAGGCGGCAGCTCGTGACAGGCAGAGCACGGCAAGCGCGTCCTGCTCATTAAATGAAAAAGCCGCCCTGACGGACGGCTTAATTTGGCGGAGAAGGTGGGATTCCTTTTCTGCGGAAAAGCCACGGCGGCTGCAACGTGCCACCGGCACATTGCCAAGAGCCGCCTTTCGAATCCCACCTTCAAATGAAAAAGCCGCCCTGACGGACGGCTTAAATTTTGGCGGAGAAGGTGGGATTCCTTTTCTGCGGAAAAGCCACGGCGGTTGCAACGTGCCACCGGCACATTGCCAAGAGCCGCCTTTCGAATCCCACCTTCAAATGAAAAAGCCGCCCTGACGGAC